>Ga0209099_1000170_pt1 | contig 74677 bp, 71 predicted proteins | sample AD_JPNHW2_MetaG_FD_184430 | JGI IMG/M metagenome (GOLD analysis project Ga0209099, IMG submission 184430) | Active sludge microbial communities of municipal wastewater-treating anaerobic digesters from Japan - AD_JPNHW2_MetaG (SPAdes) (version 2) | ecosystem: Engineered > Bioreactor > Anaerobic...
ATGGATGAAAATGATGAGTGCCATCGGCCGTTTTCAGGATCTCTGGAGTATTCCGGCTTCATTCGAGCAATTTACCATGGAAGAGTGCAGATCGGATTTGAAAATGAAAAAGCATAATTTTGCGGAGATATGAGACAATGACCCCTCTTAGCCAAAAGGTTCTGGACAACAGGAGACGTCAGCATGCCCAGGTGACTGCTCATAGAAGAAGGATCCGGGATGAGGTCCGCCCGGCGCTCATGCAGACAAAAAGAAAATGGTATGAGAGTTCTAGGAATAATAATCATAATATAAAAATAAAGTGGCACGCGCAAAGGAAAGGCGTGAGAATGATCCAGCGCACACAGAGGCTCATCCACAGGGCCAAGATACTGGCTCATAGAAGGCGAATCAGAAGCGATATGGCCAACCGAGGGTAAGCGGGAGCAGCAAGGAGGCAGAAATGAATTCGCTGGCGCCAACAAAGAGCCAAAATCTGGCTGATATTGTGGAGAGAATCCTTGACAAGGGGCTGGTAATCAATGCCGATATTGCGGTATCTCTGGCAGGCACAGAGCTTCTGGGCATCAAGATTCGAGCTGTTCTGGCATCCTTTGAGACAGCGGCTAAGTATGGACTGGAGATGCCTGCTGGCACCAATCTGAAAGCGCCCGGCTGGAAAGATGCGGCCAAGCCCAAGGCCTTATGTCCAGAATGCGGCAATCGGAGAGATGAAGATCAGCTCATCCGGGAAGGATGTCCTATCTGCGGCTGGTCGAGCCAGTCACCTCTGCCCATCATCCGGCCCAGCATTGGAAATTATGATTGAACCAGGAAGTGATACTCATGGTAGATGACTCAAAAGAAAAGGACGCGAACAAGAGCAAAGAGGATGCCGAGAAGATCGCCCGGCTGGAAAAGAGAATTGAGGAACTGGAAAAAGGGGCCTTTAAACAGGGTGCAGACATTCAAATGGGGGGAATAGTGCATAACGTGGTCAGCCAGTTCATCCCCGGCCTGGGTGGGATAATCAAGTCCCTGGAAGAGTCCTCTCCGGAATTCCGCAAGAAAATAGCGGAAACGGATGCAGAAATAAAGCACCGGATCGATGTGGGATGGTCCAGCAAGCCGGTTGTCGACTACCATTTCTCCACCAGGCCGCTTAGCGGAAGAGCGGGCCATGCCGCCCGGAGAACGGCACCTCAGACGGAGAGCGTCAAGATGCCTGATTCAGCACCTCACAGGGAGCCGATCGTGGATGTTATGGATGGAAAGGATGGCATAATAATCATCGCTGAGCTGCCCGGGATCTCAGAGGAGGAGCTATCGATGAATCTGGTAGGAGAGTCTCTGGAGATTAACGCCGGCCAGTTCAGTAAGAAGATAGCAATTCCAAGGCCGGCAAAGTCCATCGTTGAAAAGAGCTTCAAAAACGGCATACTCCACCTCCGGCTGGATTAGGACAGAAAATGTCTGTCAACCTGGATGAAGGAAACCTGAAGGACGGGCTATTGGGGCTGGTAGTGGCACTGGTGGAGATCATCCAGGAGCTGCTGGAGAGACAGGCACTGAGGAGAATGGAGAGCGGCCGTCTCAGCGATAGCGAAATAGAAAGGCTGGGAGAGGCACTTTCCGAATTGACTGAGGCCCTTGATAAGATAAAGTCGGACAACCACATCGACGGGGCAGTTGAGCAGGTCCGGGGCGAGCTGGATCTGGCTGCGGAGGATCTGATAAACAAGTTCCTGAACCCAGCAAGCTGGAAAGAAGAGAGCCAGAGAGAGGAGTCCTGAGACAATGGCAAATGAGGCCAGGTACCTTTACTCTGTCGCCAGGACCGGCGAGAATAATGACCATGTCCGGTTGGGAAATATAGGTATAGAGAAGAATGAGGTCTATATTGTACCATTCAAAGATATCGCCGCAGTGGTCCACGCCTGCGAGGAAAAGCCTTACAGGACGGAAGACCGAAAGCTGGCTGAGGATTGGGTTCTTGAGCATAGCTACGTAATAGATCAGGCTACCAGGATGTTTGGAACCGTGCTTCCCTTCTCCTTTGATATCATCATCAAGGGCAATGATGAAGCGGTCAAAGGCTGGCTTTCCAGGGACTACGAAAGTCTCGCCGGAGAGCTTTTGCGCATGCAGGGGACGGCAGAGTATTCCATTCAGATCTATTGTGATCCTGCGTATTTGGAGAAGATGGTTCTCGTCCATAATCAGGATCTTCAGGATCTGATGAGCCGCATAGAAAACGAGCCTAAAGGAAAGGCATACCTGCTCAAACGCAATCTTGACCTGAAGATGAAGGATCGGGCTTTCTCAGAGGCTGCAAAGCTGGCAGAAGGGTTTTCCGGAAAGATCAAACCTCTGGCAGAAGAATTGAAGGTCGCCGGAAAAAGCTCCTGGGCCGAGGAAAAATATAAAGACAAGAAGCTAGTCGCCTCCTTTTGCTGCCGGGTCTCGGATGAGGCCATAAAAGAGCTGGGAGAGACCCTTGATGAGATCAACGGCAAAGAGGGCTATTATGTGCGGTTCACCGGCCCTTGGGCTCCATTCAGCTTCGTCTCACTCTCTGGAACGGGCAGTTCGGAGGAAGGATGAATCCGGAACGTGAGAGCTGTCTGGTCGAGGTTTTAGACCGGCTGCTGACCAAAGGTGCGGTTCTCAACGCCGATCTGATCATCTCAGTGGCTGGCATTCCTCTCATCGGCGTGACTCTGAGGGCCATGATTGCCGGCATGGAGACCATGCTCGAGTACGGCATAATGGAAGACTGGGATAAGGAGAGCCGGGAGCTTTACGCCAGCCAGCAGACGCACCTGCCTCTTTTGCTGGGAGAGGAAGTAATCTACAAGACCTTTGGATATCTGCGGGATGAAGAAGGCATGATAAAATGCTGGGTGCCGGGTGTTTGGAATATCACCAGCCAGAGAGTCATTCTCTGGGTAAGGACGCCTGGAAAGGTCCTCTTTGAGGCGCCATTGGAGGGGCTGCGTCTGCTGAGAGTGCCTTCCACACATGATGTGAGAAAGGAGCTGGAGCTGGTCTATCCGGAGGGCAGCGCACGCATATCTCTGACTGAGCGGGATGAGTTCGAGCAGGCCTTAAGAGAAGCCGCCACAGCTGCCACACAAGCTGCAGACGGCGTTGCCGCCGCGCGGAAAGAAAAGGAAATAATAATCGTGGGTTAAAAACACTTTTTCAATTGCCTCTACAGCAAATCGAGCGCTTCTCTACCGCTCTGTCCTATTTTCAATCCCAGCTTCAGAGCCGCCGGATTTGCTTCTTTGATGATCCCTTTAAGAAGGTCCTCAATGCTGGCAATAGAACTGCCCTGGGAGGGCCTGACTCTTGCCGCCGGATAGCCGAAGTTGTTCAGGGCGGCGACATCAAAAGCTCCACAGCCCACCATTCCCACATCGGTGACGACGGCCACCAGATTTACCGGTCCTAGAGCGATCACATATCCATCTGCTTGCTTTTTAGCAAGATCTACTTTAACGTGTTCCATATAAGACCTTCCATTTTTCTAATCAGTATCATCAACTGGGCATCAATCATGATTGATAAAATTGTCCATTACGGTTTAGAATATTTTTCGTAGCGATTATCTCAATTCTCCTGCGTCTTGCAGGAATTGGACTGTCTTTCGGACAACTCGAGTCATGCATCTGCCCGGCCAATGCTTCCTGCGGACCGGCAGGATGCCTGGAGAATTGCACTGGGGCATGCGCCCAGGGAGCTGAGGGCGCATCCCAGTGCGCAGCCAATTGCCCCCAGTCCGGCGCTATGGCAACGGATGCACAGGTCAGGGCTTCTGTCTCATCAATGCTGCCCCTTGCTGTGGAAGATAGCGATATTCTTTTAGCTGAGCTTTCCAATTTGCTTTTTTTCCTTTTTTTGCACCTGTCTGGCCCAGGCAAAAAATCTGCCCAATTCTGTCCGATAGTAATATGATCGAAGAACATCGAGGAGATGCCATTCCACAAAGCGAGGAGATGCTAATGAAATTTCGCGGCAGCATGATTATTGCCTGGCTTTGCGCCATAGCAATCTTTTGCCTGGGTGCAGCTCAGGGCGCAGTTGTCATCAATGAGGTGGAGTCAAATCCCGCAAGAGAGGAGAGCGCATTCAAGACCGCAGTTTCTGCCTGGTTTGAGCTTTACAATACTGAGGATAAGGATGTCGATCTCAGCGGATGGAGCATAAAGAACTCAGAGGGCAGATCCATCACTATTCCAAAGGGAACGGTCATCAGAGGCATTGATTACTATGTTCAGGATGTGAGGCCCGGCTGGCTGGCTCAAGATGGTGAGATCCTGGTGCTGAACGATGCCGGTGGAGCAGAGGTTGACAGGACCGCCGCCCTCACCGACGAAGACGATAACGAGATGGCCTGGACCAGAGACCCGGACGGAAGGGACGCCGAGAGCACAGACGACTGGAAGTATTTGGCCAGCAGCCGAGGATTTTAATGGGCTACGAGGCGTCGCTATCCCTGGCCTGGGAGGAGCTGGACCGGCTGGACTTGCAGGATTGCAGCATCTCTTTGCTTGGAGAAGATTACCGTCTGATGGCAAAGAAGAAAGAGGTACTGCTAGCAGGAGGCGCTCGGGCCGGGCAGATGCAGGCTGTGCTTATCCTTCACTACCTGATCGGCTTCATGCAGAAGGGATACAGCCCCTGCGGCGAGTGGATCTCCTTTAAAGAGACCAGAGACGGAAATCTCTTCTGGCCGGCCTTTCAGAAGAGCGCTGTTGAGCCGCTGGCGCAGGCATTCAGCCACAACCCCGATGGGTTGGCGAGAAATCTGATTGAAGGACTGGACGGCAGAATAGTCGAGGGCGGGGATCTGGCATTCGAGATTGCCACATTTCCCGGCGTGATGGTGAGACTGCTCTTATGGCAGGGGGAGGAGGAGCTGCCTGCCGAGGCAAGCCTGCTCTTTGACCGGGGCCTGACGCGCATCTACAGCACCGAGGACGTGGCTGTGCTGCTGCTGGCGGTGGTGCAGAAAGCGATTGAGTGAAAGCAATATATAATTGCAAAAATTTATTCGAATCTACTCTACATATTCATAATGCCTGTATCCCTGCGGATCAATTCCCACCAGGGCAAACTCGCTCTTGGGCGCAAGCACGCTCTCCTTCTTCCTGCCTTCGTGAAGAAGCTCGTAGTCCTGTAGAGAGATCTGCAGTCTCTCTTCCAGCCTTTGCAGCAGGCCTCTCAAAGGCACCAATTCAATCCCTGGCTGGGCAATGGCCGAGAAGAAGAGAGCGGAGCAGCCGCTGCCGTAGGCTCCGAAGCACAGCCTTTGTCCGGCATGGACCCTTTGCATCTCAAGAAGGCTTGCCAGGCCCAGGTAGATCGACCCGGTGTAGATATTTCCGATCTGCCTGGAGACTGTGGCCGTGTCCCTGACCTTGGCAGCAAAAGCCCTCAGGAACTGCTCTGATTTAGCGAAGCGCCGGGCATAATCCGCCTCAGCAGCCTGATATTTCTGGGGATCATCAAACTCCCTTGCCACCGGCTCCCGCCCCAGCTCCCGCTCGATATCGCTGGACCTGCTCCCTTTTTTCCAGTCATGCCTGAAGATCGCAGCGGAGGCATACTCGACCATCCTGGGATAGGGAATATGAAAGAGGAGATGGTCCACAAAATCGGTGACTGACTCTCCGTTGCAGGGAGCTATCACGCCCTTTCTTTTGGCCTTGCCGGCAAACGAATTAAAAGCCCCCTGCATGGCATCCAGATAGCACTGATTGCTGTGCTTTCCATTTACAACCGCAGTTGGACAGCCCATTGGCCTGAAGAAGTCGTTCTCGTTCCTGGTGAAGTTGCCGTAGATCTGCTCCAGGGCCAGCAGCCTTGGTTTCCTTTTCATCAGCAGGGCAACGCTTCCCGCACCCTGGGTGTACTCGCCGGCTGAGACGAGCGGATACTTGGCCACATCCGAGGCGATGACCACACCCACCTTGCCTTCCTCTTCTCCTGCAAGCCAGTAGCTCAGGCTCTCCAGTGCGAAGGTCGTGCCGATGCAGGCCGCCTTGAACTCCACGGTGCCGGCCTCCTGAAATGAGCCCTTGCCGTAGATCTGCTCCAGCATGCCGATTACGTAAGTTCCGAGGGCTTTGGCCTCGTCCGGTGCGGACTCCGTTCCCACGTAGACCTTGCCGATATCCTCCGGACGGAGGCGGTTTCGCCTCATAAGCTCCAAGAGCGACATAGCAGCCATGCTGGCTGCATCCTCATGAGCATCGACAACGGCCATGCGTTCAATTCCGATCCCTTTGACCAGTTTTCCCGGGTCGATGCCCCGATTGGCTGAGAAATCTCCAGCCAGAGGCAGAAAGAGCCTGGGCACATAGACCGCTAAATCGTCGATTCCCACGGATTCGTTTGCTGATGCACTCCTACTTGGCATGGATTCTGTACTACTGATCAAGACCGGCATCTCCTTATTGCTCGCTGATGCGTGGCAGGATATTATTTCAGGTTTTTGCTTACATGCTTGCGCGCTTTCATGCCTCGGAAAATTTATCAATGATTAGCGCCTAACTACAACCTGGAATTTTAGGAGTGATGGCGATATGACCGACGGAGACGTATATAAAATAATAGAGCTGGTCGGAACTTCCAAGACAAGCTGGGAAGAGGCAGTCAAGACGGTAGTTGACAGGGCCACCAAGAGCCTGAGAGACCTGCGCATCGCCGAGGTAAAAGAGCTGGATGTCCGGCTGGAGAACGGAAAGATTGCGGAATACAGAGCAAAGGTCAGGCTGTCCTTTAAATACGAGGATGAAGATTAAATTAGAATACAATTATTTATTCTATTTATTCTATTATTTCGCCTAATTGATCTCTTTTTATGATCTTCACCATATCAAGCCGCTTCTGGCAAAAGGGAAATCTCAAAGAGCTTGGGCCAGAGCTTTCCCGTCACAAAAAGCCGATCCCCTTTGGCGTCATAGGCAATGCCGTTTAAAACATCCACCCTCCTTGCCTGCTGGCCCTCCTGCGACAAGATCCCTCGCAAATCGATTTTGCCTAAAACCGTTCCGTTCTCAGGGGAGATTATGGCGATCCAATTCGTTGGCCAGACATTGGCATAGATCTGCCCTTTCACAAGCTCCAGCTCATTTAGGCCTTGCAGCGGTTTGCCATCGGCTGTGACCGATATCTTTCCCACTTCCGCAAAGCTCTCCGGGTCGAGGATATGCAAAACGTCCGTGCCGTCGCTCATGATCAGGCGGCTGTCGTTAGAGGTTATGCCCCAGCCCTCGGTCAGGTATCTGAAGCTGCCTATCCCAGTCATATTCTCCTTGCCATAGACCAGGCCCAGACCCGACTGCCAGGTAAGTTGAACTATGCGATCACCTGTGAGGGCTATGCCTTCTCCAAACAGGCTATTATCGAGATGCCTTTCATCCAGAATTTTGCCTGTTTGCAGCTGCACCCGGCGGAGGGTGGACTGCCCGTACAGTCCCGTTCCCTCAAATAGCAGTCCGTCATCATAAACCAGCCCCTGAGTAAATGCCTCGCTGCTATGCGGATAGGTGTTAACTATCCGGTAGCCGAAGGCCGGCACAGTGCCTTTTCCTACCTGTGATAATTCAGGGCTTGCATGAGCCGCAAATGCCATGACTGCCAGGAGCACGATAACAGGAATGAACCGGTGAGCAGATCGTGATATAATTTTTTTAGGCATCGTAATCATCCTGGGCATAAATTGTGAGTAGCTTATTTGCTCTGGCTTTATGAATTTTTCCGCGATCGATATGATAATGGTGCAGTCGGAAAAAATCCTGAAAAGCAAAGGCCTATATGCGGGATCATCTCATAAGATCGCAGCATAAGATCGCAGGTGATTTTATGGTGGCGGCATTCGCGAAAATATCCGTGGTGATGGCCGATATCACCAGGCTAAAGGTCGATGCTATCGTCAACGCCGCCAACAACTCTCTTCTGGGCGGAGGAGGCGTGGATGGCGCCATTCACAGAGCCGCAGGCCCACAGCTCCTTGAGGAATGCCGAAGCATCGGAGGATGTCCGACCGGTGAGGCCCGCATCACCAGGGGATATAATCTCGCAGCGAGATGGGTCATTCATACAGTTGGACCGATCTGGCGAGGGGGAGCAGATGGAGAGGATGAGCTGCTGGCCAGCTGCTACAGAAACTCATTAACCTTGGGCGAGCAGCATGGCATAAAAAGCATAGCTTTCCCGGCGATCAGTGCAGGAGTCTATGGGTTTCCCATGGAGCGAGCCTGTCGCATTGCAATTAGAGAGATGAAGGCATTTCTGGTGAAAAGAAACGAGATGGGGATGGAGGTGGAAATGGAGATAATCGCCGTATGCTTCAGCGGCAACGCCTACCGGTGCTATCAGGATGCCATGCTGTAGCTTTGAGAGATCAACTGACACAGTAGATTCCTATCGCCACTGCAACAAAGGAGATTCCTTTTTGCTTAAGTGAACTCCAATCGGTTTTCTCATCAATCGCATCGGCCATCTTCGGGGCGAGAACTCCCAGCCCTAAGACAAGGAGCACAGTCATAATGGGCTGAAGTGCTCCAATGCTCGATACCAGGGAAGCCGATCCCATAGCATAGGCAAAGATGGAGAAGATGATTCCCAGGAATTGGAAAGTCTCCTCCGAGATCAATGCCCCAACGGCACGGCCATTATTGCTAAAAAAGCTCCTAACCTCGCTGCGGATGGAAGGAATGACCATTAGCGGCAGGATCGCTATTAAACTGCCCAGAGATGACCAGACAAAGAGATTCCACTCATCGAGGCTGATGAGCAGATACTTCAGGGATAGATAATAGATGGCGGTTAAAATCCAGTATGACAAAAATGGCCTTATGGCTGGAGAGATATCATTGATGACCTGCCCAAATAGCTTGCCAATTAAGCCATCGTTATTAAAGCCATTACTGTACAAATCAATTTTGTTTGAAGAATTTTTTTTGTATGATAAGATCAGAGTGCCAACAAGGAGCAATAGACCTCCTGCACAATGCCTAATTTCCAGAACCTCGCCTAAAAGAAGTGCAGAGCCTATGAATACGAATAAGGGATACACATATTCCAGCGCCGATACTTTAGAAATTTCTTCTTTCTCCAGAGCTTTCATATAAAAAAAGCAGGGAAATACCTGCAGACTTCCGAAGAGAAGGGCCAGGAGAGACTGGGGGTAGACAAAGTCAGCACCTGATATTAAAAACACAGGGATGGTAAAGACCTGCGAAGCCAAAATCTGGCATACGATATACGCATTGGAATCGGAGGCATAGCAGCTGAGAAGATACTTATCCAGTAATCCTGCAATTGAGTAAAAGATCATCCCTATTAATGCGAATGCAAACCATTCCAGTTACCATCCCTCCCACTAATATCAGCTTTTTTGTATGTTTAAAGGTGATGATATCGTTTATTCTGAACAACTGTTTTAATCAATTTAATATCAATGTCATACTAGTTATACTTATTCAATTTTCGATTTATGAAACAGCACCGATTAATTAATTTTTTATAATTGTTAAATCTTAATAACCTTATTTGCCCTGATAATTGAGAATTATGAAAAATCAAAAATGAATGAATTTGCAAAAGGATCTAGGACTTCCCATTTGTATTATACATTTTCATAGATAATCAAAATCGCTCAACTCGGCAAACTATTGAAATTACTTTAATATACAATTTTTATAAATAGATATACTATTCCCATTCGCGTCGTGCACCCTGCGATTGGTTTGCCGTCTATATCCCACAAATTTTTTGCGCTGCAATGATGATGGAGTATGAACCATCCACATCCTCGACCGTTGGATAGGCTGCAACATAAGAGAGCCATAAAATCATCTCCGGCGAATGCATAACCGGCTCATCTACGAGCTTTCGAGTGATTCTTTTGGCATTGCAAAGCTGCTGCTCTCTTCGGAAGAGCGATTTGGACCAGGACTGGCCCAGCCGGTAGATCACTCGCATGCCGTTTTGTTCCACAAGCCGGCAGAGCGATCCATAATTAAACCATTGTTTGTGGGCTTTATTTCTGGGAAGGCCAGCGCTGTCGCCGGATTCGGAAAGAACATTGGGAACAGAGCAGAGAAAGAAACCGTCTTGCTTCAGGATCTTTGAGAACTGGGCCAGAGCACGAGATGGATCGAGCAAGTGCTCCAGTGTCTCAAAGCTGACTACAGCCGCAGCGCTGCCATCTTCTATTTCGGGAAAGAGATCGTCCTTATCCAGGTCTTTCTGGAGAAAGCGCAGATTTGGCATTTTGAACCTCTGCCTGGCAGACTGCATCAGAGCGGCATTCTCATCAACGCCGATGACCCTCCCGGCCATGCTGCATAGCTGTGCGGACCCGTATCCCATGCCGCAAGAGATATCAACCACAAGGTCAGGTTTGCTCTGCCTGAGAAAATCCGCCGCAAAGAGATAGCGCCCAAGGTACTCGGCTTTGCGCCAGAGGTTTGAATCCCTGGCATCAAAGGGATCTATTTGATCGATGCCATTTCCGCTGTAAGCCAGGTAGGAAGACATTTGCATCTCTCTTCGGGAATTATTCTGGATTTGCCCTATTTCTGGAATCGTCTTATCAATATCCCTGTCGATATAGCTTTCTATTCGATTGCTATTTATCGAATGAGCTTTAGAATGATTTTCATGAAAGCTATTGCGATCAACGGCAGCCCCCACATGGAGGAGGGCAATACGGCGATGATTCTAAACCCCTTCCTGGAGGGCTTAAAGGAAGCAGGCTGCGATGCGGAGGTCTTCTACACCAGGAAGCTGAAGATCGGGCCCTGTAATGGAGACATGAGCTGCTGGTTTATCAATCCAGGAGTATGCGCTCAGAAGGATGACATGCAGATGCTAGGTCCCAAGCTGAAGGGGGCGGATATCATCATCTGGGCCAGCCCCGTATATTATTCCGGTGTGACTGGACCGCTGAAGAACGTAATGGACAGGCAGCTGCCGTTACACGTGCTGGGAAACATGGGTGAAAAGAAACAGAAGATCGTTCTTGTCTCCACCTGCGGCGACTGGGACATTTCCATGTTCGATCCTCTGCTCATGCAGATGAAGGCCCTCTACAGCAGGCCGGATGCAAGCAGCAGCTTTGCTGGAGCCCTGCTCCGCCCCATGGCAGATGGAGTCAAGGAAATGATAAAAGCCGGGGAAACGGGATTGGTCGAAGGGGTCTTTCTGGCCGCCAGAGAGGCCGGTCGGCAGCTCGCTAGAGATGGAATGATCTCCGAAGAGCTGCAACAGAAGGTAAGCCGGGCGCTGATGCCCCGCGATGCCTATTACAAGGCCGCTCAGATGATGATGGATGAGATGAAGAAGGCTTTAGAAAAAAAGTAGGCTCTGAATAGAAGCGAGATGAATGCATGAGACAGATTTGTTGTTTTGCACTATTGGCCTCGACCTTCCTGGCAATGGGAATCTCTGCTGCGCAGGTTCCTGACCTTCTGGGAAATTGGACTGCAGACTGGAGTTCATATGATAATGGGATTGGATTTTCCAATTCAACTGATAATGAGAGCTTTCTGATCACGGTAATTGAGCAGAAAGATCGCATCTTCACTGGAAATCTCACATTTGAGATGGATAACGAGATCATTAGCCAAGAAGGCTTTGCGGGAGCCATTGGACTGGACGGCAAGACTCTGTATATCTCTGAGTTTGATGGAGGCTATAGCTTTGGCACGTTGATATCCAGCGATGAAATGGAGCTGATCTATCTCAAAGATGGGGAAAAAGGCGAGGCTGCTATCGATAAGGTTCACCGGATAAAGGAATGAAAAAATTCTCAGCACTGAAGAAAACTCGCCAGCAAAGCTATCAGCCCATCAGTGCTGATGGTTTCCACTCATTTTATCAGGCATTTAGATAACGCCCTTGGTGCTGGGGACCTCAGTTCCCTCTTTTATGGCTGCCTCACGGATGGCAAAGCCCAGGGCTTTGAATATGCTCTCTATTTTGTGGTGATCGTTCTCTCCGTAGAAGCGCACGTGCAGGGTGAGCCTCGCGCCCACACAGAGAGCCTCCAGGAACGGTCGCAGGAGCTGTGCCTCAAAGTCGCCGACCCTATCGCTCTCTAGCTCTCCGGTCATGACCAGATAGGACCGGCCGCTGAAATCCAGAGCCACGTCTGCCAGGGCCTCGTCCATGGGAACGGAGGAAGATCCGTAGCGGCGAATTCCAATGCGCTCCCCCAGGCTATCGTTCAGTGCCACACCAATGGCTTGACCCAATGCGTTTGTGCTGTACAATCCAGTCTCAGCCTGGGCGGAAAGGTCCATCTGAGCCGTCCGGGCGAGGGCAGTGAGCATGTGGTCCAGAAATCCGTAGCCTGTGGCCACCGTTGTTTTGCTTGTGCCATCCAGGTCCAGGCTGGCTTTAGCCCTGCACCCTTTATAAAGTCCCTGTGCCTCTCCTTTTCTCATCTCTCTCGCCTCATTTCTCCTTATCTCTCCTGCTTTTATTATCTTGTCTTTTCTCAGGATTGCAGGGCCTTCAGAGCCGCCCGCACAGAGAGAAGGCCGGTGTAGATCGCAGTTCCCGCTACTGCTCCGCCAGTTCCGGCATCCCGCAGGGCAAGAACATCTTCGACGCTCGTAACTCCGCCTGCTGCCACTACCGGAATATGCAGGGCTCGAACTAGGTCGCGCGTCGGCTGCAGGGCAATTCCCTTTTGCCGTCCTTCCACATCGATATTGGTAAAGAGAATCGATCCCGCTCCCTTCGCCTCAAAGAGCCTGCCAAGCTCCACGGCTTTCTTTCCCAGAGTCTTCTGCCAGCCCTCGGTGGTCACGTCTCCTTTTCTCACGTCCAGGGCGACCATGATTCTCTCACGACCGTGGTGATCGGCGAGGCGGGAGACCATATCCGGATCTCTCAGGGCGGCGGTTCCAAGGATTGCCCGATCAACGCCCAGATCCAGGATGCTTGATACGTCCTCCTCGGTGCGGATGCCGCCACCCACCTGAATGAAAAGGTCCATTTCTTTGACGATCTGGCTCAAGATTGGTGCATTGACCCGTTTTCCTAAAATGGCCCCATCCAGATCGATGATGTGCAGGTGATCTGCGCCCTCCGCTGCCCATCGTTGCGCCTGGCCCAGGGGATTGTCCAGGGCCACGACCTCAGTGCCAGGAACGCCGCCGATGAGCTGCACGCACTTGCCACCTCGCAGGTCCACTGCGGGGAAGAATGCAAAAGTCATGAATGCTCCTTTGCAGCAGATAGACTTTAACGGTTTCGATTCTTAAGCAGTCAAGCCAGGCAGTTCAATCAGGCGGTCAGGCCAGGCGGGATCCGATGAACCAGGCTGCGACAGTGGCCGCTGCGCCGGCTGCTGGCAGCTCAAATCCAGGCAAGCTATTTTCCGGCTCATCATCGTCCTCATTAGCCTCATTATTATCATCGTCATATTTGCGCATCCTTCAATCTCTGTTCTCCAGAGAGAAATATTTCAGAGCGTCAGGCTGATTATCCAGCACATCTTATTGGACCCTGAGCCGAGAAGGTTGGAAGAGAAGGCGGAAACGAGAAGGTAATAACGAGATGAAAGACAAAAAGCTCCTGGAAGAGTTTAATAAGATCTATCCAGAGAAATTCGCCTCAGAGGAGCAGATCTTCTCTCATATCCATGCCGGCGACCGCATCTTCATCGGCACGGGCTGCGGCGAGCCGCAGTATCTGGTAATGGCTCTGGTCAACTATGTCAAGAACCATCCCAAGGCGTTCTTCGATGCCGAGCTGATCCACATCTGGACGCTGGGGGTCGCGCCCTACACAGACGAGAAGCTGCAGGAGAACTTCCGGCTTGACTCCTTCTTTGTGGGCGACAGCACCCGAAATTCCGTCAACCGGGGCGCGGCGGACTACACGCCGGTCTTTCTCTCCAATGTACCCGACCTGTTCCGGTCCGAGCTGATTCCGGTGGATGTAGCCCTCATCCAGACCTCTCTGCCAGACAAGCACGGCTACCTGAGCCTGGGAATAAGCGTGGACGTGGTCCAGTCGGCTGTGGAGATGGCCGATCTGGTGGTAGCCCAGGTAAACACGAATATGCCCCGCACCCACGGCGACGGATTCATAGATATCAAGGACATTGATTTCCTTCTGCCTCATGATGAGCCGCTTTTGGAGTACTCAGTGAAAGCGCCAAACGACATAGTGCAGAGCATCGGCAAATATGTAGCCAGGATCATCGAAGACGGCTCGACCATCCAGGTGGGATACGGGCTGATACCGGATGCGGTTGTCCCCAATTTGATGGAAAAGAAGGACCTGGGAGTTCATACTGAGCTTCTCAGCGACGGAATCGTCAACCTCATGAAGAGGGGTGTGGTCACCAACCGCAAAAAGACCCACAATCCTGGCAAGACCATCGCCTCCTTCTGCATGGGAAGCCGTGAGACCTACGATTTTATAGACGAGAATCCTGCTGTGGAGCTGAAGAGGATCGATTACACCAATCATCCTCTCATGATCGCCAGAAACCGGCTCATGACTGCGATCAACAGCGCCATGGAGGTGGACCTGACCGGCCAGGCTACGGCGGAATCGCTGGGCGGGACCTTCTACAGCGGAATCGGCGGGCAGGCGGATTTCATGCGGGGAGCGGTGCTCTCACCCGGCGGCAAGACCATTCTCGCCCTGCCCTCCACGGCACTAAACGGCAGCGTCTCTCGAATTGTCCCAACGCTTCAGGATGGGGCGGGAGCGACACTCAACCGGGGCGACGTTCGCTATGTGGTTACGGAGTATGGAATCGCCTACCTGCACGGCAAGAACATCAGGGAAAGGGCCATGGATCTGATCTCCATCGCTCACCCCAAGTTCCGGCCCTGGCTGATGGAGACCGCCAGGAAGAGGACACTCATCTACAAAGACCAGGTCTTCATTCCCGGCGAAAAGGGAATTTATCCGGAGGAGCTGGAGATCTACAGAACCACCCGCAAAGGGCTCAATCTGCTTCTGCGGCCTGCCAAGATAACCGACGAGTCCCTGCTCAAGGACTTCTTTTACGACCTCTCTGAGGACAGCCTCTACAAGCGCTTCTTCTCGGCACGAAAGGATATGCCCCACAAGAGGCTGCAGGATTTCGTGGCCGTGGATTACAGCAGGAAGATGGAGATCCTGGCCACCATTGAAGAAAAGGAAAAGGAGATCATCATCGGCCTGGGCCAGTATGAGCTGAATTCGGATATGCATTCTGCAGAGGTGGCCCTGGTGGTGAGCGACAGGTTTCAGGGCCACGGCATAGGCAGAGAGCTTCTCTCCTATTTGGTGTACCTGGCAAAGAGGCAGGGTCTGCTCGGGTTTACAGGAGAGGTGTTGGTGGAGAACAGAGCCATGGTGCGACTCTTTGAGAAGATGGGATTTGATACCGAGAAGAGAAGCGAGGAAGGTGTCTATCTGATGCGCATGTGGTTTGGCAGAAGAGGAGAGCGAGAGTAGCGGCAAGGAGTAGAAGATGAGAAAGCTGATAGTAATAAAAATCGTGCATTCTCCTGCGGACATGGGATCGGCAAGCACTGGTCTGGAAAAGGCGGGCGTCTCCACCATCGGAAGGCAGCGCTGGCTGGAGAACCAGAGGAAGATTGAGAGCTTCTGGATGCAGCTGGAAAAGGAGGTGGAAGAGCTGGGCCTGGACACAAAGACGCTGCATATCTATCAGGACGGCCTGCCCTGCGCCGGACCGCTGGGAGAGAAGATCGTCAGGGAGACTGCAGCAAAAGGCAGCCGGAATTATCAGATTGTTCAGAAGCTGATGGACCGGGGAGCCAGGATTGAGGCGACGGAGAGCCCTGACCTGCTCCGCCAGGAGTACGGATATATCAAGGATCTCCTCCAGGCAAGGACTGACGAGGAGAGGCGGGCGGCTGAAGGGCGATACAACCTTGTTAAAGACAGGCTCCTGGAGGAGAGGGATCTGTTCATCGCCCGGACCATCGATGCCACCCTTGCGGACGGCGAGACCGGGCTGCTCTTCATCGGCGCCTCGCATAATGTGCTGCCCAAGATCGCCAAAGATATTGAGGTCAAGGCTCTGGATTAGGTGTTCTGAGGTTTAGGAATCCAAATGGATTAGGCATACTATGGATCAAGCGGTCCGGAATGAAATGAGATTGAAGCCCACTGTAGCCCGCTATGTCGTATCTGCCGGAAGGCCTGTGCTCCTCACCGATGCCATAATTCTGGCGGACAGAGTTCATGAGACCCTGGTCAGCCTCTCCGACGGGGCAAGCGTCTTTACCGGCTGCGACAGCCACCGAGAGCCTCTGCAGGGCAACAGGCATGCCTACATCTTTTGCGAATCAAACAATCGTTCCGGAGAGGACGATGGGGGGGAGATCACCCACATCGTAGTTTATGCCTCAATGGGCTTTGGGTCCAGCGATCTGAAGGCACTGGAGAATCTGAGCGAGATCTGGGGAGAGAATGACCTCCGGGTCGCTGTGGTTCTTCAGGGATTGGGCCAGCTCGAGGATTTCTCCGTGAACTCTGCCGTGAACTCTGTCGGAATGGATGCAGACCATCCTTTCTGTCCTCTGCTTTCCCGGTCGCGGATATGGGTATCTCGCACTCCATTCATCCCCACCCGGCATCCCAAGGTCACCAGAGCTGGCGCACTGAAGCTTGACGGGCGTGGCCTTCAGATAGGCAGTCCTGAACACGAGGTGAGAAGGCTTCTGGGGCTGGAGGGTCTTTCCGAGATCGCATCGGTCGAGCCTATTGCAGGTACCATTCTGGGAAAAAGGCAGATCGTATGGTCCAGTTTCAGGCTGTCAAGAGACGGAGGCCGGGGCAGGCGGGCGGGAAGCCGGGGGTATGGGTTTCGAATTGAGTTCTCCGAGCCGGTGCAGGGACCTCTTGCAGTCGGGTACGGGGCGCATTTCGGCATGGGGCTGTTTGTGCCTGAGGATGATGGGCAAATCCGGGAAGGGTGGTAAAAATTGTCCCTCATGGGAAATGCTTATATGCCACCTCTGCTTCCTACAGTTCGCTTTGCGGGGCCATAGGGTAGCCTGGTATCCTACAGGACTGGGGGTCCTGTGACCGGCGTTCAAATCGCCGTGGCCCCATAAAAGTGCTCGCTGCTCAATTACATTGCTGGCTGCGAAACGTATTTTTCGGAGACTGTATTTCCCTTGAAGCGGTGCAATTTGCTGATACTATTATCTGAGAATTATATTTCTGGTTGCAGATCAAACCTGCAAGGCGCAGAGCCGCAAAAGACGCACGCAGAGCCTTAAAAATAGCCTCCCGCGTACCAATACTCGCAGGCGGCAGGCTTTCCTCGCCCGGATCTCTCTCGCGACTGCTCTCCCTTGAATTTCCCAGGCGGTCGCGTCGTGCTCGCTTGCCTGACGATGAGCAGAAGGCAAGAGGCCAGTAGGGCCAAATCGAGGAAACATCCAAATAGCCCAATGACTACATATTCAGGATAACATGAAGCTGAAGGTCAAGATCTCCGGTCCCAAAGTGCATGATGTAGGATATCGCGTATTTCTGCTCAAGAACGCCATGAATCTGGGCCTGCCGGGACTATCAGCCTACAACTGGGAAGAAGATGGCCAACAGGAGGTCATCGCCCTTGTCGAGGGAGATGATGCCAGGATCAAGGCCTTTTTGCAGGCAGTTGAAAAGAAGAGGCCGGAGCTGGCCGATGTCTCCAGGGTGACTTTTGAGGATTACGAAGGAGATGTCGGACGGACGATCGAGGTCGCTATGCTCTGCTCTTTCGTTCAACTGGATAAGGCGATCCCGCTTCTTCTGGATATGAGAGACGATCTGAAAGAGATGAAAAGCGATATCAAAGCGGTTCGCAAGAACACCGACATCATCCCTCAGATCAGTGAAGATATCAAGGCAGTTCGGAAGACCTCCGGTGAAACTCTCGATGAGATCAAAGGCTTGAGAGAAGATATTCAACCCGGATATGCGATGCAATTTCGCAAGATGCAGGAGGATGTCCGGGCCATAAAGGATCGGCAGGGAATGGCCTGAAACAAAGTATTCACCTCATTATGCCCTTGCAGCAAAATAGCATTGTTTAGCTTGCCTCATATTTTGCTAGCCCATCCCATTCTTTTCCCTGAAACTTTCCGAAGACCACCACCTCTCCCTCCGCCACAGTCACATTCCCCTCGAACAGATCCCCTCGGAAGGCAAGATTCGTCCATTCCTTTCCGCACACCACTGATACACTCTTGGCACCGGGAACCCTGATCCGGAAGAGATAGCTCGACCCGGCCTTCAGCCTGCCCTTCAGCGGCCCGAAGAGATGGGCTCCGTTCTCGTCAAATGCCTTAAAATTCGCTGGAAAGTCAGCGCCGCCGCCGGAGGAAGCATTGATGCCGTATTCCAGGACAGAGTCATATTTACCGGGATTATCTCTTCGCTTGCCGTAGGCCTTCAGTATGTAGCTTCCCGCCTCAGGAAAACGGGCAGAAATATCATATCGACCCCCATCCCTCTGGCAGAATGCGTAGCCATCAAGCGCATACCCGGAAGATCCGGGATCAGATCGCTCGATATTTGCCATCATCATCACATCCTGCGGAGAATAGATGGAGATATTAACCTGATTGCTTGCGTTTAAAATTGCATTCCTCTCCTCGATCATCAGGCCCAGATTGAAGAAATCCGCGTCCAGATAAACGAGATCTTCATACTCCTCTTTGGTGAGTGGCTTATCGAGAAGCTGCCAGCGCGCCTCCTCAGGGAAGTGGCTGAAGATAAACTGCGAAGGCGGTGTCATAAAATAATGATCATCGAATTTGCGCACATATTTTCCTTCACCGCTCACATACCCGGCACCCCAACTGCAGTCTATCAGATACCAGGAGCCGTTTATCCTGACGGCATTCCAGGCGTGATCGGAGGGACCAGAAAAGATCCTGCCCGGCACATACCCGTACCCTTTGCCGTAACCTTTTATCATCACCGCCTCCAGGCCTGCCTCATTGGCCAACGAGAGAAATAGGCCGGAATAGCCGTAGCAGATCGATCTTCTGCTCTTCAGGACATCCTCAGATCTGATGGACCCGCTAGTTGCTCCAAAGAAAACATCGACGTTATAATCGATGTTCTCAGCAATCCAGCGGAATATGGCCCGCGCCTTCTCGCGATCATTCTTTGCCGGCTCTATCAGGTAGGTAGCCAGGCTACCTATCGTCGCTTCAGCAGAGGTGGGGGCATTGAGTGCATGAAGGTCGATTTTTTCATAACTGTAATTCAGGCGGCTGCTGAAATCATTTGGAGGAATTGCCTCAGATTGATTTATGCCATTGGCCGCTACAACAGATAGCTCCAGCATCAGAAGAAATAGAATTGCTGCTGTTTTTATGGACATATTCACAGCACGATTTCCATCATATCATGGCCCAGCGGCCACTCTTTAAGAGCAATCTCGTGAGGCGGATAGAGGTGGCTGAGATGGGTGAGCAGCAGCCGTTTTGCCCCCAGTCGCTCCCCCAAAGCCATGGCTTCATCTGCCGTCATATGCTTGCTGATGGTATAGCCGGGCGGAGTGATAGCATCTGCAAGCATCAAATCCGCGTCCTTCATCAGCTCCAGGCTCCTTTCCGGAACTTCCATCTTGGTGTCGCTGGTGATCACCACCACTTTATTGCCGTCATCTATTCGCACTCCAACCGTTTCCACGGGAGGGTGGTTGACGGGAAAGAGGGTAAACTGCATTCCGGCAATATCGAATGGCTCATAGGCCAGAGCGTCGTGGCGCACCGGATTTAGGAAATACAGGTAGTTGAGGATGTAGTCCATGGTGGCCTTGAGGGCATAGACATCCACATGACTCTGAACCCTATGAAAATCCCCAAATCCGGCATAATGATCATAATGGGCATGCGTCCAGACGACGCCATCCACGCTTGATATATCCTTCTTTAGCAGCTGCCAGCGCAGATCAGGGCTGCTGTCCACCAGCACTCTTCCATCGTCCTCATCAGACTCGATGAGAACTGAAAACCTCATCCTGCGGCTTCTTCCACCCCGCAGAGCATCTATGCAGGCCGGGCACTTGCAGCCGATCTTAGGTGTGCCGATGGCGTCGCCCGTGCCAAGGAGTGTGACCTTCATAAACCCCTCAAATGCCCCTCACGGCCCGCATGACGCATCTCATGCCGCTACGCTCCGCTTGTAATCAAGGATCCTGCGCCGGAACTCCTCAATAGACCTATCCAGATCCTCCTGGTTCAAATGCCTCCGGTCCTCTAGCAGGGCATTGAGCACCGCTTCCCGGATGACCAGCCGAAGGTCCGAGCCTGAGTAGCCGTCCGTCTCCTCTGCGAGCGCCTGGGTGTCCACATCCGCATCGATGTGGGCCAATACCTTGTCAAGAATCTTGCGCCTCATCTCCTTGTCGGGCAGGGGGAAGTTCAATACCTTGTCAAACCGTCTCCATGCGGCATAATCCAGTAGCTGCGGATGGTTGGTCGCCGCCAGCAGCAAGACGCCATGCTCCACCAGGCTGATCTCGTCTATGGCTTTCAGAAGGGAGTTGACCGCCCTCTTCATTGCCCCATGTTCATCTGAGGTCCTGGTCTTGGCCACGAAATCGAATTCATCGATGAGCAGTATGCAGGGAGATAGCCTCTTGGCCAGCTCAAAGACCTTGTCTATGTTTTTAGATGTCTCCCCCAAATACTGGCTGGTGATCATGGAGAGCCGGACCTCGACAATAGGCAGGGAAAAGTAGCTGGAAAGAGCCCTGGCAGTTGATGTCTTGCCTGTTCCTGGCGGCCCTACGAAGAGGAGCTTGCCGATCTCATACAGGCCGATTTCATGCAGATATTGCCGGTTGTTCAGGGCCTTGCTCATCTTTTCAATCTCTGACTTCTGGTCATCAGTCAGAATAAGGCCGGTTAGTCTGTCTCTCACATCCTCCGGGGCCTTGATATAGGCGAGCTTGAGAAGATCTTCCGCCTCCTTTGAATCCTTGCACAGCTCCTTGATCTTGGCGTCGATCCATTCCCGGTCGGCAGAGAGGGGCTTATTGTCGCTCCTGGCCTGGGCATAGCTCACATCCAGGGAATCATAGTTTTCATAGAAGTAAGCCAGAGTGGGATTAGATTTTATCCTGTCCAGCTCCTTTTGATTGGCAAACCACCTCGCCGCCACATCAAACACGGTCAGCCGCAGCTGGGAGCCAAACTCCTCAAAAGCCACGAATGTGAGATCTTTTATAGCCCCTTTAACATTCTCAATTCCATAAATCTTCTGTGCATCGGCGCTGGTTACATAAATCGGCCTTTTTACGGTTCTTGTCTGCACATCGAAGTAATGTTTGCGAATATTAGGAGGCAGGTCATCTTCGATCAAATTCTCTGTGCGGTTATAGATATCTGCGGTCAGTAGCAGCTCTGCCACATCAATTGCGCCAGGCTTCTCAGAGCAATTTTCTACGCCCATCTTTAAAGCTCCATGGAATGAACTAAGCTAGTGGCCTATAAAAAGAGATAAAGCTTTCCATTCATCAAGCCTCCCGGTTATTGATAGCCGCTCGATAGGCCGCCAGGAGAAAGCCGTAGAGAGTGGGGCCGATGATCACCCCGATGATTCCTACTACGAATATCGGAGCAGTGTACGCGAGGAGCGTAACTATGGGATGGATCCGGGAACTCTTCATCGCCAGGTGAGGCCGGATTACATTCTCAGGTATCACCATGAGCACCACCGTTCCGAATATCATGATTATCAGGAAACGTATGACATCCCCCATGAACAGGGAATAGAGCGCCAGAGGGATGAATACAAAAGGCGGCCCCAGCATGGGAACGAGCGTAAAGATACCGACGATAGCCCCCATCAGATAGGGATAGGGCACACCGAGCATGGAAAAGCCGATAGCTGCCAAAACGCCGCTCAACATCGATGTGGTGAAGTAGACGGAAAAGAGGGTGTTATAAATTCCGCTCAGCTCCTGGAGAAAATCCAGAGCAATCGCCCGTTTCGTCCTGGGGACCAGGTCCACTGCGCGGGCCAGAAACTCCTTGCCGTCAATCAAAATGTAGTAGGTGAAGAAGACTACCACAATCAATTGAGCGAAGAGCACTGGCAGATTTGAGGCAAATGAGGTCAGCTGTTGCTGCACAATGGGAAAGAGCCAGGTGGCGATAGTCACAGGGATGTCGCTTATCTCCTGCACGTTCTTGAGCACTATGACGTTCACGTAATTATAAATCCAGGCAGGAAGGGCGCTCATGGCCCATCTGTCCATCTCTGAAACTACTGCGTCGAATTGTATGCCCGATAAAGCTCCGGATCTTTCCAGATTGGATATCTCCACCAGTAGAACGGTGGTTATCCCCAGAAGGATTGCCAGAATGAAGATGAAGACAATCAATATGGAGAACAGGGAGGAGATCTGCCTCTGCCCGGTCAGGCGAAAGAAGGCGGCAAAGAGCGGCTTGAGGAGAAATACCATGACTATGCTCAGCAGAATTGTATAAAGAAAATCCTTCGTAAGGTAAACTGTGGCAATAAATACAAGGAAAATCAGAAACTCTGCTGCCATGTCAAAGCGACGGCTGAAATCCATAAAAGGACTTTCTCATCATAACAGTAATAACTTTTGCTCAATGAAACGTCTTTGTCATCACCTTCTTCAAAGCGCCTGCCTCTTCGTCCATCTCTTCGCAGAGAGGCTTGTAGCCTTTGGCCTGATAGAATCCGATAGCACGGTCGTTATCGCTGAAGCATTCCAGCCTTGCCAGCTCGTAACCGGATCTGCTTATCTCCGCCTCAACGAGATCCAATAGAGCGCTTCCTATGCCTTTTCGGTGATGGGCCGGATGAACCCAGAGAAAGTCCACCATATCGTCAAGTCTTGCAGTCACCCCCATGATCTCGCCCACCCATTCGGCCACAATCATCCTTTGCCATTGCTTGTTGACCATCTCTGCAATCATGTCGCCTTCGACCCATGGCTCCAGCTTCTCCCAGGGCAGGATCTGGCCGTATACCTGCACAACCGTCTCCTTGCACAACTTGATCAGCTTTGCGATGTCCTCCACATCGGCCTTTCTGATTTTTATCTGGCTTTTATCCATCAATCAGCCTTCCGTCAATTCCCACCACATAGCTCTTCACAGGCACATCTTTTCCAGATTGCTGGACGGACTTTTTTACCAACTTTGCTAGCTGAGAGCAGCATGGCACAGTCATGTGCAGAACAGAGATGTCCCTGATCTCGTTTTGTCTGAGAATCTCGGCCAGCTTTTCCACAAACGGCTCTGTCTCATCCAGTTTGGGGCAGCCCACCAGAAGGGCACGGCCTTTTATAAAGTCCTGCTGGATGGCAGGATAGGCAAAAGCGGTGCAGTCTCCGGCTACAAGCAGGCGAGCGCCCTTCAGGTAAGGGGCCCAGGGACGGGCCAGCCTCATCTGGATTGGCCAGCCGCACAGCTCGTTGGCCTGGTCCTGTCCTGGTTTTATCTTTTCGCGGGAAAAATCTGCTTGAGGCCTTTGATCCCGCCCAAGGGCGATGGGCGACGTGCAGGGCGAAAAAGACGAAGAAGTACGCACGGCGGTCCTCGCAGCTTTTCTCTCCTCTTCATCCGTATTCACTTCATCCGCCTCATCTGCATCCACTCCTTTCGTATCCGCTTCTCCAGCATCCGCGCATCCGGCGTGATCACTCCGTACATCCTTTTGAGCCAGACTCTTGTGCACTCTAGCCGCCTCCTCGTCAAAGGGAGAAGCTTCGCGCTCCTCGATGCGAAGAGCGCCTTGAGGGCAAACAGCCAAACATGCGCCCAGGCCATCGCAGAATCTGTCGCTCACCACCCGGGCTTTGCCGTCATGAAGCTGTATAGCTCCTTCTGCGCAGGCGGTGATGCAATCGCCGCAGCCGTTACACAGCTGCTGGTCTATTTTGATGATCTTTCTCATAGTTGTTCCATGATTTCTATTCCTGGCCATGATTAAAATCTTCATCTATTTCTTTGCGAGTCTTGCCTGCCAAAATCACAGGAGAATCCATCAGGCCGGGAACATACTCCCATTTCCATAGCTTCTGGTTAGCATCATGCTCAGCCATGGCATGATTGGAGGTGTTGACAAACACCACCGGATGGCAGTAGTCTATCAGATAGTAGCTGATGGCGCATCCGATGCCATCCGGATCGCCATGTATCGAATCCTCGTTTAAATCATTGTTCTTGCCATCGATTATGCTATGAATGTTCTTGAAGATGAAGCGGTTGTTCTGCATATTGTTTCTGTCGATGCGTATCTTGAAGCTCTCCACATCGGAATCTCGATTGTACATCCAGCGGCGCATCTCACGGTATGGGATATCCAGGATGCGATGCTTTCTCAACTCTTCGTTATTGAAGACCAATGTAACCTCTACCTCAGAGACGGCTCCATCAATGTCTTTTTGAGCACAGTGCACCTCTCGAAGATAGTTCTTCAGGCCATCCACTGCCGGCTGGTATATTACGGGAATGATGCGGTCTTTCATTCCTGAAGATGGAGACTCTAGATGATCTATGACCATCCTGTCGCTCAGGCTTTTCGGCTGCAGATCGAAGACCTGGTCTGCGCCGCCTTGGCGTAAGGCAGATAGATTTTCCATTATCTTCTGATGGATTTTGTAGACATTTGTGCAAGCAATGTCCGATCCGTCATCTGGTATTTCATCCGATGCGGGTTCTCTGTACTCCCATATCCAGTAGTCGTCATCCAGCTGAAAAACCCATCTATCTCCAGGACCGGTCCACGATTGGCTGCTTTTTTCAGAGCCCTTAAGGGAATCGGGGCTTGGTCTCTCGCACTTAGGGGCAGAGACCTTCTCGATGTCAAAGCCCAGCATATATCTCAGGGTCATTGGCCGGTTGACCTTAAATGATGTCTGGTTTCGGTTTGCATTGCTCCTCACCACCACTCTGAGTTTTTTCTTGGGAGATTTTACAAGGCTTATTGTGCAATGATCCCAGTTCCAGATCTTCGTCTCGTCCGTCCATTCAACTGTTCCATCTTTAACCTGGAATATTTTTTCTCTGTGAGAAAACCAGACTTCATCAGAATTCAACGCCGATCACCTATCTCTTTACAGTTATGTTCCACGAAATATAACATTTTTGCAGATCGATTTCAGTTCAATTTTATGGCAAAATTATATTTAAAATTTAAAAAATAATAATATTATTATATAGCAGGACTAAGGCGCATCAAGCCAGGATCGAGCATATGTCAGCCACATGTCTCCGCCGCATCTTCCCTCTGCCAGAGATTTCAGATCACAAGTCCTCCCATCTGGAAAAGCGCAAATAGTGATATCGCCGTAAGGGGTATGAACGCTCCTCAGACTGCCACCTATTCCCCGGCACATGGATTCGGATGATTGCGTCCACATGGGTTCAGCTTCGGATGCATATCCCGGCATGATGTTAGGCTTCAGGTCGCGGCTGCAGGTTCCCTGGAAGAATGCCTGAGAGTCGCACCACCTATTATCCGGAAACACGCATATTCCCTGACCGTTATTCACACCTGGTGAAGCGCTGTAAAGATAACCTGACCGCACACAATAGGAGCGTGCCTGGTCTGAAGAATCTTCTGCCATGGCGGGAAGAATGCCTAAAGAGAGAAATGCCAGTACGGTCATGCCCAGCAGAATGCCCTTGAAACTCTTAAAAGATTTCATCTCATCTCCCTCCAATTATGGCTCCACAAGTCCAAAGACTGCCCATCTCCAGTCAGCACCCTTAGTGCGGGGAGTATTATTCAGGCTCTCCGGTGCAAGCACAATTTGCACCGTCTCACCAAAATTGCCATAATCGGTTCGCTCCCGTAGAGTCGACTCTATGGCGAAGTTCGGCTCCTCTATCTTGAGGATCGAAGGCGATAGCGCTATGCTGGAGTCAATCTCCATTCTTCTCAACAGAGATGTCTGTTTTGATACCCAGGCTGTGACTGATACATTGCTGTTGGCCTGAATTGAGGTATTATCCAGGTCGAAGTCCTGGCTATCGAATTCGTCTGGCATCGGAATAGGCGAGGCGAGGTACGCGGCATAGATCTGCGTTCCCAGGATGGTTTCCTTGATCATGGGCATCGGGTCTGCTGCAATTATGTAGCAGTCCTCTCCGTCAACGGTCTCCGTGCCTGTTATCGATAGGTTGCTGTAGCTTAGGAGAGCCTCTTGGCTTACCAGCTCGTTGTAGTCCGCCATGACCTCATCCGGACTGCCGATTATGAATTGGGTCCAGTTGTCTCCTTCTTTCCAATATTCAGTGCCGTTTAAGAAGTATCCCTGCCAGGCGAGAACCTCTCCGTTAGCGTTATCGGTGAGAATATGGCTCCACCAGCCGGACTGCGCTGTGAGGTTCACTTTGCCTTCGGTGGCTTTAGCGGCTGAAAATTTATCTTGCAGCGACTCATTGCTGTAGTCGATAGTGCTTTCAGCAGAACGGGTGTAGGTATATGTGGTGAGATTGTCAGCAGAGGCAGTCATCATCTGCTTGAGCTGATCCGCGCTTATATCCTCTGCAAATGCAGGTAGACATAGCAAAAGCAGAGAAATGGCAGCTACTATTATAGATATGTCCTTCATGGAAAACCTCCGGAAGAAGGTTGGACTGACATAGCTATAAATATTTGCATGTTCTTGAAAAAGGAATTATCCGGTTGCGATACCCACGAGACCTCTCAGGGGATGCGCCATTCGCCTCCGGCCCACCCCCCCGCAGGTACCTTCGATACCCTTTTCTAGACCAGATGCACATCTTTCAGGCGGCAGTTGTGCAGATCTTCAGCTCCATGAACCTTCAGGGCCTGCCTCTCCTCCTCATTGAAGGCAGTCAGCCGGGATATGAGCAGATCGTAGTTAACAAGGTGGCCGTCAAACTCCGGCCCATCCACGCAGGCCAGCTTTGTCTCTCCTCCCACCTCGACTCTGCAGCTGCCGCACATGCCGGTGCCGTCGATCATTATGGGGTTAAGGCTCACGATGGTCTTGATATTGTGGGGCCGGGTGACATCGCTGACCAGCTTCATCATAAGCACCGGCCCGATGGCCACCGCCAATCCCGGAGCCTCGATTTGCAGGGCCTCTTTCAGCAAATCAGTCACCAATGCTTTGCGCCCTAATGAGCCGTCATCCGTGCAAATCATGAGCACATCGGATACTGCTGCTATCTCCTCCTCAAGGATGACCAGGTCCCTGGTGCGCGCCCCGATGATGCTCACCACCCGGTTTCCCAGGCTCTTTAGCTTCTTGGCAATGGGATAGAGGACGGCCAGTCCCGTTCCGCCTCCAATGCAGATGGCCGTTCCCGCATCTGTAACGTCGGTGGGCTGCCCCAGCGGCCCGGCCACATTCAGGTAATGGTCGCCAACCTGCAAGGTCTTGAATAGCGCCGTTGACCAGCCCACCACATGGTAGATGATGGTGATGGTCCCATTTTTTGCATCAATATCGGCTATGGTCATGGGGATGCGCTCTCCGGCCTCATTGATCCGGAGAATCACAAACTGTCCCGGCTGGGCAATTCTAGCGATCCTGGGCGCTTCAATCTCGTTGAGAATTATGTCCCCACCGGCCATCTCCCTGCGTTTGACTATCTTGTACATAGAGGCCTCGACAAATGATCTTTCGGATTATGATTCTTCGTGCAAATAGAAAAAACTGACGAGAGATGTTCGCAGTCACCCTTCGCTCTCTTCTTCAGTGGCATGAGCATTGGGCAGGAAATCCTGCGTCTTGTTATTTCCCCTCAAATTCTCCACATCATATCCGGTCTCTTTCGGGACCTTTGATTCTAAAACCCAGATGACTCTCTCCTGCTCATATGTGTTTCCTGTGGAATAGCATCTTACCATAGGAGCGCCGATGAATTCGACGCGCAAATTGCATAACGGGCAAATCGCAATTACTGCTTCCCCCTTCTCATTGATCTTCCTGGTGTTGAACACGAGTTTTTCTCTCCATGAATTATTCCGTTCATCGTAATTGCTTTCTCCATAGACATAAACATTAGGTCGGGCAATACCGTGATCATCTTGGCCGCAAAATGCATCCCGCCTGCTCCCTGCTGTACTGATAGCGTTTATCCTCCGGGTAACAAGGTCTCCTACGCGATTTGTCTATGGCCGGCATGATAAGCCAATATAAGACAGCTTTATATCATCCGGATACAAAAAAGGGCAAAATGAAAAACAAGGCAATTGCTACATCGATAGTTCTCGTCTCGCTTCTCCTCTTCTCCAGCGCTTGCTCTTGCAGGGAGAACGGTACCAATGAGATTGAGTGGTTTCCGAAAATAGATACTACTATTCTTTCCTCCACGCCGAATATTGATTTCATTCCGGGGCTCAGGGCCTATCAGCAGACGACCGACTATACATGCGGTCCGGCTGTACTGCTATCCCTGGCCGGATTCTATGGACGCCAAGATTTTGAGCAGGACGCAAAAACGGAGATGAGAATTGCCGGAGAACTTGGCACGAGGGACTTGAATTCATCCCTGCCCGGCACCAAACCGCAGGAAATGGTTGACTGGCTTCTTCGGAACGGTTTTAATGCGAGTCTGGAGTTCGAAGATAGAGGAGACGGCTCTGCCTTGCGGCGGCTGCAAGACAACATCCGGCAGGGCATTCCGACACTGGTGGAATGGATAGACCTGAGCGGACACTGGGCGATCGCAGTCGGATACGACTATCGAAATGTCAGCGATCCGTGGGATGATGTCTTGATTCTGGCAGACCCCTATGACAGATACGATGATTACTGCGACGGCTACTCCTTCGTCAATGCCAATCGCTTTTACTGGATGTGGTTTGACGCTCTGTATTTCGGCAATACCACCTGGCGAACCATGATCACCGTCCAGCCGAAGAAAGAGGCAATTGCAGAGACAAAATAATGCGCCAATGGGCTAGGTATCGGGATCGGCATCGGCATTGACATCGATATCGACATCAAAATCGCTTCCCATCGGCATCGCTGTCCATCGACCTCATCGCCGACGGACATTTAAAGCTATCTGGAAAAGTCTATATGCACAAGGTGACATAAATTATGTCATAAATTATTCCGGAGGTTTTCAGCAATGAGTGATTTGGTAGTATTGGCCTTTGACACGGAAATCGATGCAGGCAAGATGAGAGACGACCTGCTAAAGCTTCAGAAGGAGCATCTTATCGGACTGGAGGATGCGGCGGTTGTCGTTAGAAACAAGGAAGGAAAGGTTAAGGTCGATCAGGAGGTCGATATGGTCGGCGCTGGGGCTCTGGGTGGAGCCTTCTGGGGGCTTCTGATTGGCCTAATATTCTTCATGCCGGTATTCGGTCTGGTTCTCGGTGCGGCCGCAGGAGCAATAGCCGGAAAATATACCAATTCCGGAGTGGATGGGCAATTCATCAAAGACGTTGGAAGCACCATTCAGCCGGGAAATTCCGCATTGTTCCTGCTGGTCAGAGACTCTACACCGGACAAAGTAATGGATGAACTTCGCAAGTACAAGAACGTCAAGGTATTGAAGACCTCTCTATCCAAGGAGCAGGAGGAAAACCTCAAAGAGGCTTTTGCTGGAAAGGATGTAAAAGTCACACTTTGAGATCGATCCCTCCCGGCTCCTCACGCAAGAATCGGATCGTTGCTCGCCGTAGAAATGGCAAATGAGAGGTGGAAAGGAAAAGAGCGGATGTATGGAAATCCGGCAAGGCAGTCCAGGCCCGGAGGCGTGCAACACATGCAGTGTACCACACATTTATATCGTTGAACGTCGAGCTTGAGATGGGCAAGGTTGACAAGAGACCATCCTTTCCTCCTATCCGCTTGATTATCGGCCTTGCCTATCCCTCCTATGATTTCGTTCTGACTCCACATCCCGCTCTGACTACCTGACTGCCATGCTCTTGAGCTCTTCTTCGATTGCCTGATTCATCTGCGAGCAGTAGCCATGCACGCTGCAATCTACAGTGTGAAATCTCTTGGGCTCTACAGCCAGAGCAAAGGTCTTCTCCGCAAGCTGGTAGGCAATGATGGTGTCATTGCTGGAATGGATCATGACCAGCGGGCGAGGCGCAATCCTGCTCAGGTATGTCTCCGGGTCGATGGACCGATAGAAACGAATCAGGTTCTTATCGAGCCCTCCAGCTGAAGCGACTGCAGCGTCCGTTCCATATCCACAGGTGCTGATGGCTAAAACGCCCCTCGCGCTCCCATCCAGCGCACAGGCTATGATGGCAAAACGACCGCCGTTGCTCTCCCCGGCATAGATGATGCGCGCCGGGTCAATCTCGGTCCGGCTGCGCAGTATCTGCCCGGCTGCCAGAGCATCATAGACCATCTTATGTTCTGTCGGCTCCTCGTTTTTCAAGAACATCTGCAGATCGGTCTTCGGATCGATTCCCCCCAGATTTCTCTGGTCGAGGGTGATGCTGGCATATCCCCCGTCAGCCAGGCGCCTCGCCAGCTTCTGCTCCTTTTCTTTGCTGACTGTCGCGCCTGGCAGGAGCACAATTCCTGGAATGCTTCCATTCACCTTTTCTCCGGTCGATCCTGATCGCGGAATTCTCAGGAGCGCTGCGATATTCGCGCCGCGGCTTTGAAATGAAACTGCGGAAATGGTGCTATTCCCGTCATCCTCGGGCGGGCTCAGGTTATATTGAGGCGGAGATACCTCATAATCCAGAACTCCTTCATCGGACACCGTCCATTGCCCGGCTGATGAGCCTCCAGAAAAGAAATGCCATCCCAGGAGCAGAGCGATTACTCCTGCAATGAGCATTATTCCTTTGCCGACTCTACGCTCCGACATCTTAGGTTTCACCATTTCAGATGCTCGGCTTCCACTCTTCATCGATCATGCGGTTCAAAGTGCCATTTTTATCCAGCTCATAGCCTATGGGAATCTTGCCCCAACTCCACAGCCCGGATTTGGCATTGGTTGCTGTTTCGTTTGCTTGTGTCTGGTTATCGGCAGTCTCATTGATAGTGGTGTTCGTATCCGATTGGTTGGCCGAATTGCTGGTGAAGTTGGCCAGGATCGTCATGCCGTTTTCCTGGCTGATCATAATAGCTCCCAGGGACTGAATGCTTGCCACCAGGGCAAGGATGATTAGAGATGAAATTAGCAGTTTTCTCATACCACACTCTCCTTTTGGTATCTGCAGATTGTTTTGAATTCAGATAGCTTTTGGTTCAGCTTACTATATATTTCAAATGGGATTCATGCATCTCTTTTCCAGGTAGGCCCGCAGAAAGGCCTCTATCCGGAAAGCTTCCGGCTGCGCGGAAATGCCGGAGAGCAGCTTCTCCGGGTAGTTCCTCTCTTTTATGGCAACAAAGGTAGCGGGAAAGTTGATGTCAAAGATCCAGCTCAAATACAATAGGCGCATATCGCCCAGAGTCCTGAGGTCATCAATTTTCACCATCTTCTCCTGCAAGATATAGGATACTGGATTTTGCGTCAGCTGCGGCTCATCGGCCAGGCCGAAATCGAGTGCCCGGTTTGGATGATGATCTCTGCTTTCAAAGTGCTCGGCAACAATTCCCAGTATGTCAAGCTTATCGGCATCTCGGATCAGCTTTGAGAAAAGGGCAACTTCGGCTTTTTCGCTATCCGGTATCCTGTACTTATTGTGATTCCAGATGCTCCTTCTGATCAGGTTCCGATCTCTTTTCGGCAGGCGGCAAAGAACCTTCGACCGATTCATGACCTTGAGGCCGAGCAGAGCATGATCGAGAGTTTTCCGATCATCAAAGGAGCCGAAATCTCGCAGCTGCTCGAATCGACCCACATCGTGCAGGATGGCAATCGCCTGCGCCAGATTCAGGTCGCCCTCATTCATTTCCAGAGTACGGGCGATAATTATGATGTTCTCGCGGACGCGATCGGTATGTGCAAATTTGATCTTTATATTTGCTTCAGTCTCATTATCCAGAGAATGAATTCCTTTGGTATAGTCCTCAAACCAACTGCGGCAGAAAAAAAGGGATTCACTATCCATTTTTTAAGGCGAATTTCAGATCAGAGCAGTCCACCTGCCAGGCATCCAGACTCCCGTCCTTCTCAAAGCCCATGGAGAGCCATAGCCCTCCGGGAAGGATGCTCTCTCCCGGGTGATCCTCATTGAACTTGCAGAAGAGATCGTAGACCGCCTGCCATCCATCGGCACCCATGCGCGGCCTGCCCTCCAGAATGTATTCCACCTCATTCCAGTTGGGTATGACCATTTCAAAGAGGGCGACGAGGACATCGCATTCCTTCCGGCAGGTGGAGAAGAGGCCCCTAACCTTCTCTTCGCTGAGGATCAGTAACATGCTCTATGAGAAAATGGATTTGGGGATTTTTAATGATGCGCTCCGTGCGCATCCCCGTGCGCTCCGTGAGGCGCAGCTCCGGACCCAGCCTTGATAGCGAGAAAATCCTTATCGAGATAGGCCTGATGTGCCAGGTCGAGGCACTCCTTGCAAATATTGAACGTTTCATCCTTCGGTCCATGGATAGTGGCCAAATTGAGCTTGACTGGGACCGTCTCCTTCTCAACAAGACACAGCGCGCACTTCATTTAATTCACCTTGCCCGTGGCTCTGATTCAAACGGTTATAAGCATTTCCTTTCAGCCGTTCCCTGCCAGCGCCGGTAAAGATCATTCTCCACTCCGAGCAGATCTAAAACCCGGCCCACCAGCACATTCACCAGATCATCCATGTTCTCTGGTCGGGAGTAGAAGGCAGGGCATGCCGGAAGTACCACCGCCCCAGCTTCAGCGGTGGCGACCATATTGCGCAGCTCTACCAGTCCCAGGGGAGTCTCTCTGGGCACTATTATCAGCCTTCTCTTTTCTTTTAGGCAGACGCTCGCTGCGCGGGTGATGAGAGTATCCGAGGAACCGCAGGCTATCCCCGATAGCGTTCCCATGCTACAGGGAATGACGACCATGCCGTCAAAGAGATGCGAGCCGCTGGCAATTGGAGCCCCGAAGTCGCGGGGCGAATAGACATGATCGGCCAGGTCCTGTATTTCCTTCAGTTGATGGTCTGTCTCAATTTCAATGATTCTGGCAGCAGACTCGGTTATTACCAGATGAATGATGTTGCCCTTCTCCCGTAGCACCTGCAAGAGCCGGATGGCGTACGCCGCTCCGGACGCGCCGCTTATTCCCACAACGATCTCCACTAAAATACCCCTTCAATTTGCTTCAGACGCAACCTAGATAAAGCCATCATTCTTTTTATCCAATTCCTTACTCGCTTCTTCCTTCATCTTCCCCCTTCGCTTCCTTTATCTCCTCCAATCGCAGCCGCATCAGAAAATCCCGAAAAACATCTTCGGCGGGCCTGTCGGGCAGCGGGCTGGACTCATATGCCTCTTCCAGCCGGCGCATTCCTTCCCAGACCATATCGGCACCGTGCTCGCCAGCTGCCGGCGAAAAGCAGATTCTGCCCTCGGAGAGAAGCTTGATTCCAAATTCAATCGTCCTCATTGCCGTTCTGTAGCCTTTGCCCGCAATTTTGGGATCATTTGAAGGCTTTGCCTCAGATCTGATCTGGCTCTCCGCCATTCCTCTTATGGAGCGGTACGTCGCCCGGCTGAGGCTGGCCCGGACGAGAGTCGATAGCTCCTCCTGGACGGCGGAAGGCTTGATGACCAGGGGGCTTGTGGCGTACCAAATGGCGTTGACGTTTCCCCTGATGAGCTGATTTATAAGATGGCCGATCTCCCAGCCGAGGGTATCGTAGATTTCACCCCGATGGGCAGTTATCCTCTGGCGCACTGTGGGCAGGATTCTCTCTCCTCGGAGAAGAGACCTGGTTGGGGCAATGTAGATTATCACCAGATCGATATCGCTCTCAGCAGTATTCATCCCCCACATGTGCGAGCCGGTGCAGCTTATGAAGATCGTCCTGGCTCTGCTCCCGGCGAGCTGCTCCAACTCGGCAGTCCCAATTTCCAGCAGCAATCCCTTCACCCGGAATGATCCGCCGGCGAGATCTCTCTGTCACCCTTCAGCCTCTGCATCGCCGCCGCAACCATCATGGGCAGGGTGATGGTGGCATCCCCATAAACCGTGACGAATTCCGCATTCTCAGAGATCTTGCCCCAGGAGACTGCCTCGGAGAGGGTGGCGCCGGAGAGGCCTCCGTTCTCGGGCGTATCTGTGGTAAGCTGTATCGCGAGGTCGAAGCTGTTGGGGGTGACCAGCATGGACTGGAGGGCAAAGTTCTTGGGAACGCCTCCGCCTACTATCACTATTCCGCTTCTCTCGCACCCATAGCAGATGTCCACTATTTCCTTTATATCGGCAAACGCATCCACATTCAGCCGGCGCGTCTGGCTGAACATCCAGGCCTGCAGCCCGATCATGGAATCGGGAAGGGCCGGACAGAAGACAGGCACATTCATCTCATAGGCGGAGCGAAGTATGGATCTACTATCATTGATTTTGCCTCCCAGAATGCTCAACAGCTCTCTTCCCGAGATTGTCTTTTCCGTTTCAGGCATTATTTTTTGCATGAGTTCTTCAAAGCCGGCAAAATCCTCGTCCCTCAGGAAGACATCATAGATGCGGCTCTTGCCCTCCGCTCGCAGCGCCGCATCATCCGACTCTGCCTTCCCGATGCAGTGGCAACCGAAGGACTCAATGATGTCGTGGACGAGATTGGCGCCGGTGATCACCAGAACATCAACGTGCCCGGCTCTGATCAAGCCGGATATGATCTCCCTCATTCCAGCCGGAACCATCGCGCCGGAGATGGTCAGGAATTTTGTGAAATCCCCGGAAAGCATCTTTTCATAAATAGCCGTAGCCTGCGCCAGTCTTCTGGCTCCAAAGCCGCAATGGCTCATCTTCTCCACCAGGGCGGCAATGCTCATCCCTGGCTCTATCTCCAGTTGGCAAACTACATCCATTTAATCACCTTAATAATGATAATATTCATCTGATAGTCCCCGAAAATTATGATTGAACTTATGCAACGCGAAATTTTTTCTCATAAACCTTTTATACCAGGCCTTATGTTTAGCTTTTACGGAGGGTAAACAATGGCCGGCGAACCGATGGCAGTGGTTAATTATATACCACTTATTATATTTTTGATAATGGGAGCTATAGTGCCCATTGCTGCTTTGGCTGTTATCAAAATCATAGCGCCTAACAGGCCAAAGCGCCAAAAGCTATCGACTTACGAAGGCGGGCTTAGGCCTATCCGCGACGCCAAGATCCAGTATAGTGTTCAATATTACCTTTTCGCAATCGTTTTTGTTATATTCGATGTTGAGGTTTTATTCTTGTATCCATGGATCTATGTGTACGCGAGCAAGGCAATGGAACAGTTCATGGTCTTTGGATCTATGAACTTCGCCGTCTTCGAGATGCTCCTATTCATCGTTGTACTGCTGGTAGGACTTGTCTATGCTATCAAGAAGGAGGCTTTGCGTTGGGTATAAGCGATGTCATACCCGTGCCCGTAGCAATCGATGATGAGATTGAGAAGTGGACCATATTCGGCCAGCCAGTGGCTGAGGTCTGGTTCACAACTACGGAGAAGATCCATCAAATAATCCAGATGGGACCTATTAAGAATATATTCAATTGGGGCAGAAAGAATTCAGTATACTTTCTGATGCAGCCCATGGGGTGCTGCGGTGTGGAGATGTTCGTCTTCGGTGCTGCGCCCTATGACAGCGATAGATTCGGGTGCATTCCCAGAAACACTCCCCGCCAAACGGATGTGATGATCATCTCTGGATACCTTACAAGAAAGTACCTGCCGGTATTCAAGAATCTCTGGGAGCAGATGCCTGAGCCGAAATGGTGCATAGCCATCGGCGAGTGTGCCATCTCGGGCGGACCTTTCTATGATTCTTATAACATCGTCCAGAATACAGGCGACTATTTCCCAATTGATGTCTATATTCCAGGATGTCCGCCCAGGCCTGAGCAGTTCCTTGAGGGCCTTATCAATCTACAGGAAAAGATCAAGCAGCGTAAGGACCTGCGGGATTACTAGAGGAGGGATCTTTTCTTGACAACAGCAAGCGAGGTCCTGAGCTCCATCCAATCCGCATTTCCTGGTGCAGTATCTGACGCCAGGGTGGAATCGGACCGGAGGCTCTGGGCCACTATCGACTCCAATAAGATCTTGGATGTCTGCAAACACCTGACCGGCAAATTGAATTTTGATCATTACTCGGGCTCGGCAGGAGTGGACTGGATCGCTCGAAATGAGATGGAGGTTGTGCAGATCATGGCCAGCCACGGTGCTCATCAGGTTGTGGCCATGCTCAAGGTGAAGACGCCTAGGACAAACCCATCAGTCAAGTCCCTGACAGGCCTGTACTGGAATGCCAGCTGGTACGAGCGAGAGATCTGGGAGATGCTCGGCATCAATTTTGAGGGTCATCCAGAGCTGTATCCCCTGCTCCTTTCCGATCCTCTGGTGGGCGTCTGGCCCTGGAGAAAGGACTTCAAGGGATATCCGGATTACACCACAGGCGAGAGGGCAGTGGCAATACCCACGCCCGACGGCTATACCGAATATAGCTTCCCGCCGACTCCCGCAGAGATCGAGGCCGGAACTGTGCCCACGGAGAGGCCGAAGTACCCCTCATTCCTGGAAAGAGAGACCCGCGAGATTAAATCCGACTCGGAGATGATCATGCACCTGGGTCCGCAGCACGCCATGGTTCCCGGTCCCTTCCTGCTCGATGTCCTGGTAGAAGGCGAGAGGGTAAAGAAAGCCTTCCTGGATATCGGATATATTCACAAGGGCATCGAGAAGATCATGGAGAACAGGACATGGCTTCAGGACATCGTCTACACCGACAGGATGTGCTATGTGGCCAGCCTTTCCAATAACGAGTGCTACTGCGGTGCCGTGGAGAAGATCCTCGGCTTGGAGGTTCCGCTGAGGGCCCAGTATATCCGGGTCATTCTCGAGGAGCTTTCCAGAATTCAGAGCCATCTCATAGGAACGGGCGAGTTTCTTACCCTCATCGCGGGTGTGGGATTTGCACCCTGGCAGTACATGATCATGGATAGGGAGAGAATAATCTCATTGATTGAGAGCGTTACCGGAGCCCGGCTCACTCATACATTTGTGCGCTTTGGCGGCGTCAGAAATGACCTTCCGGAAGGCTTTGCAGAGCAGTGCAAGAAAGATCTGCCTTTCATGAGATCCAGGATTGAGGAGTTCATTGAGCTATTTGCTCAGGATCCGATCTATCACGCCAGGATGGAGAACGTCGGCTCAATATCGCCTGAGACCGGCAAGAGAATGGGATGCTCTGGGCCAGTACTGAGGGCAACGGGCGTCGCCTACGACATGAGGAAGGAAGATCCCATACTGGTCTATCCGGAGCTGGACTTCAAGGTCATAACCGGAACCCGAGGAGATTCCGCGGATAGGATCGATGTCCGGATGCGAGAGATCCTGGAGAGCATTCACATCATTGAGCAATGTCTGGATAAAATTCCCTCCGGACCCATAAAGACCGAGGCCAAGATACCCAAGAAGGTTCCCGCTGGAGAGGCCTACTATCGGGTTGAGGATCCCAGGGGCGAGATGGGAATGTACGTTATCAGCGATGGTGGCGACAAGCCCTACCGCGTGAAGGTAAGAGGACCTTTCTATGCTACATTCCAGACCTTGACTCCGCTTCTGGAAGGAACTTATATCGCAGACGCAGTGGCAATCGCCGGAAGCATGGATGGTTGCCCATCTGAGTCGGACAGGTAGGAGGGATAGGATTTGGACGGATTAATAGAGATCATCACTGCATTTGCCGCCCAGGAGCCAGGGATATTCGCCCTGATCATCGGTATCATCGGTGCTCTTGTGCTCTCTGCCGTGGTCAACGTAGGTGCCATGGCGGTTATCTGGGCAGACAGAAAGGTAATGAGCGATTTCTGCAACCGGTTTGGTCCTAATCGTGTGGGTGGAAGATGGGGTATATTGCAGCTGGGCGCTGATGCCATCAAGCTCTTTACAAAAGAGGATGTCATTCCCGCCGGCGTTGATAAGGGCGTTTATGTATGGGCGCCTATCGTCGCCTCAGCAGGCACAATGCTGGTCGCTGCTGCCATACCATTCGGAGCGCTGCACATCGGCGGAAAGGATTATCCCCTCGTCGTGGCCAATATGGACATCAGCGCTTTCTATGTGGAAGCAGCTCTTTCCATTATGTCCATAGCCGTATTCATGGCTGGATACAGCTCCAACAACAAGTACTCCATTCTGGGAGCTTTCCGAGGCATGGCCAGAATGATAGCCTATGAAGTTCCCATGGGCGTCTGCGTCATTTCGGTAGCAGTCATGGCTCACAGCCTGAACCTTGTCGAAATCGTACAGAGCCAGACAGTCTGGTATGCCTTTGCTCAGCCGCTGGGGTTCATCATATTTCTGATTGCCCTGGTCACCGATCTGGGAAGAATTCCCTTCGATCAGAGCGAGGCTGAAGAAGAAATCATATGCGGCTACAACACCGAGTACAGCGGAATCAGGTGGGGCCTGCTCTATTTCCAGGAGTACAATAACTTCCTTCTGGGGTCCATTCTCATCTCGTTGCTGTTCCTGGGTGGCTGGCATGGACCGATCATACCCATACCCATCCTGGACATAATCTCGCCGATGATCTGGCTGATCATGAAGGTTGTAATCGTAATATGGTTCATCATATTGATCAGGGCTGCGCTCTTCAGACTGAGAATCGATCAGGTAACTGACCTGGGATGGAAATGGATGCTGCCGCTCTCCCTTGTGAACCTGGGATGGGCAGTCATCATCGGGTCTTACTTTGCATGAGGTGGCACAAAGATGCTCAAGAGAAAGATGATAAAGAACTTCACCTGGCCTCTGAAGATCGCCACACGGGAGATTGAGGTCACGAGGCTCTATCCAGAAGTAATGATGCAGCTTCCTGCCGCAGAGAGAGGCATTCATGAGTTGGATGCCACCACATGCATTGGTTGCGGAACCTGCGCCAGGATCTGTCCCAATAGCTGCATTGAGATGGTCAACTTTAAATTCGGCAACCCTCTCAAGAACAAGAAGATGCAGTTTCCACAGATCGACTTTGGAAGGTGTATGTTCTGCGGGTTGTGCGTGGACGAGTGTCCGGTTGAATGCCTGAAAATGGGCAAAAATGTCATAATGGCTGGCTGGACCAGAAAAGATATTGTTAAGAGCCCTGATTTCCTGTCAACCAAGCGATTTTCTGCCAAAGAGGTCGCTGACCTTGAGGCTGAGGCAAAGAGGATAGCTGCCGAGAAGGCAGCCGCCAAGAAAGCCGCTGCCAAAGAAGGCGCCGCAAAAGAGGGCGCAGCTAAAAAGCCGGCCAAAGAAGGAGCAGCTCCTGCCAAGAAAAAGGCAGAAGGAGCAGAGGCCAAGCCTAAAGAAGGAGGTGCTGCCTGATGACTGAGAAGTCGGGCGCAAATGTCATTCGGACCATCTTCGAGCTATTGGTTTTGCTTGTGGCTCTCGGAGTGATCTTCGGCGGCCTGGCGTTGATTGTGCTTCTATCGCCCTGGTCGCAAACGGTACTGGATAAGCTTCTTGCCTTAGACATACGATTTGCAATCGAGCTTCTGGCCTTCCTGGCCATAGCGGCAATAACCGTCCTGCTGTCAGCGCTTGTAGTCTACTCCAATAATATCATTCATAGCGCTCTTTACCTGCTGGGATGCTTTGCCGGAGTGGCTGCTCTGTACATCACCCTGAATGCTCCCTTTGTGGGCGTGGCTCAGGTTCTGGTTTACATCGGGGCAGTCGGAGTTCTGATGCTGTTCGCTGTAATGCTAACAAGGAAGACGATTATGGAGGAATCCCATGGTGAGATATAAGATAATTATCATTACCCTTGCCTTCCTGGCTGCTCTATTCGCCTCGTTCTCTCTTTCCGATTGGGGAACAGGAAAGGAGCAGCCGCTCAGCTTTGAGCCGCGGGATGGAATGAGGTTGCCGGAAAGCGGCATTGGAGACGTGGGATTTGAGATATTCACCTCTTACGTCTTTGCCTTTGAGATCTTGGCCCTGGTCTTGACGGCGGCGCTCGTAGGAGCGGTTTATGTCGCTCGAAAGGAGGCTGCCTGAGGAGGGCGACAACTCATGACAAGGAGGGATATTAACCGATGATACCGTTGGAGCTTTATATACTGCTGGCATCCGCGATGTTCACCATCGGCTTGTACGGACTCGTTACTCAAAAGAACGGTGTCAAGCTCATGATGTGCATCGAGCTCTTGCTCAATAGCGCCAACATCAATCTTGTCGCCTTCTCAGCTTACCAGCCAAATGTGAATGGTCAGGTCTTTGCCCTGTTCTCCATTGCTCTGGCTGCGGCTGAAGCGGGCGTTGGATTCGCTATATTGATTGCCCTGTACAGGCTATACGGAACGATAGACCTGAACAACATTAACGCCATGAGGTGGTAAGGAATGTACGCCGATTATGCTTATTTGATTGTGGCGCTTCCTGTGCTGGCTTTCTTGCTGTGCCTGTTTGTGGGATGGCATCTGCCAAGAGGAGGAGGCTTCCTTACCGTTCTGGCGACATTTGCCGGTCTAGTACTATCTCTGGGCATATTCTCAGAGATCTATCCCAGTGGGATCGTTCATCAGTCCATGCCCTGGTTTGCCAATTTCAATGTGGGCATTCTGATAGATCCGCTGGCTTTGGTGATGCTTCTCATGGTCACCTTCGTGGTAACCCTGATTCACACCTACGCCAATGGATACATGAATGGAGATCCGGGCGCAGCAAGATACTTCGCAGAAGCGGCTCTTTTCACCGCATCAATGCTGGGCCTGATCTATGCCGATAACCTGCTTCAGCTCTTCATATTCTGGGAGCTGGTAGGACTGTGTTCTTACCTACTGATCGGCTTCTGGTACAGAAAACCTTCAGCTGCCGCGGCTGCTAAGAAGGCTTTCCTGACAACGCGCGTGGGCGACGTTCTCTTCCTGGCAGGCATAATTCTGCTCTACAATAACCTGGCAGCTTTAAACCTCGACCTCAAGGCGGGAGAGTACCTCTTGCAGTTCCCGGTGATCTATGCTCATGTCGCCCAGATCCCGGCGGACCAGCTGACGCTCATCGCTCTGGGACTGCTGGGTGGCGCAGTGGGCAAATCAGGTCAGTTCCCCCTGCATGTCTGGCTTCCTGATGCTATGGAAGGCCCAACTACCGTCTCAGCCATGATCCATGCTGCGACAATGGTTACGGCAGGCGTCTACCTGGTGGCCAGAATGTTCCCGCTCTTCTACGCTGCGCCCTACGGGCTTACAGCAGTAGCAGCAGTTGGTGCGTTCACTGCCCTGTTTGCAGCCACAATGGGCCTTACAGCCTTTGATATTAAGAGAGTGCTTGCTTTCTCCACAGTCTCGCAGCTCGGCTTCATGATGGCCGGCCTGGGAGTAGGAGCAGCAGTAGGAACCATGGCGGTGGGTGTTTCCATCTTCCACCTGATTGGACACTCATTCTTCAAAGCGCTCCTCTTCCTCGGCGCAGGCTCAGTCATTCACGCTGTAAATACCAACGACCTGCGAGAAATGGGCGGCGTTGGAAAATACATGAAGTGGACCATGTACACCATGCTCATAGGCTCTCTGTCTCTGGCCGGATTCCCATTGTTCACGGGATTCTTCTCCAAAGATGAGATCATAGTAATCGCCTACGAGTACGGAGTACTGATCAACTTCCTGCCGTACATAATGTTAGTACTGGCAGCAGTCCTGACGGCAATCTACACCTTCAGGATGTGGTTCTCGGTCTTTACCGGCAAGGAAAGATCAGATTACGGAAAGCACGAGTCTCCGATGATTATGATCGGGCCGCTGGTTATCCTGGCGGTATTCGCCTTCGGATTCGGCTTTGCTGCCCAAGAGGGTTTCTACAGCTATCTCGATTCAAACTTCGAGCATTACGATGTAGACTTTGCAGAGCTCGGCATGATCGGAGGACATGTCCTTGAAGGGCATGGCGCTCCTGAAGGTGCTGCATTAGAAGAAGAGCAAGGTGCCCCTGAAATTGCAGAGAGCGGACACGGAGAAGCCGGAGACGCAGAGGAAGGCGGAGAAGGAGAAGCAGGAGAGCCCTGGTACATCCAGATACTGCCGATAATCGTTGCCATTGGCGGCATTCTCACTGCCGGATTGTTCTACTTTGACAAAATCAAGAAATTCGACCCAAGCCAGGTTACTGGGGACACCGATCCTATCAGGAAACTGCTCCTCAAGGGATACTATCAGCATGAAATCCTGACAGGTTGGTTTGCCGAGACTGTGGTCTACGGTACGGCTTTGATCTGCAACATGATCGACATCAAATTGGTTGATGGCTGGCTCAACTGGCTGTCTGCCTGGGTAATGGGATTCGCCCAGAATGTCAGAAAGGTTCAGACCGGTGTGGTGCAAAACTATGTCACAGCACTGGTTCTGGGAGTCGTGGTGCTGGTGGTTGTAATTACTCTGGCTATGGAGGTGGGCCTGGCATGATCGCAAATGCACTCTCCTGGATGATTGCCATCCCCTTGCTGGGAGCGCTTGTTTGCTTCTTTGCGGGAGGCAAAGCCAAGTTCGTGGCTCTGGTAGCCTCGATTATACCTCTGGCACTGTCTGTGCAGATGTATACGGAGTTTGACAAGACCTCCAAGATAATGCAGTTCGTGGAGAGCTACAATTGGGTTCCATCCATCGGCGTCAAATACACAGTCGGCGTAGATGGAATAGGATTTCCGCTGGTTCTGCTCTCAACCATAGTGTCCGTACTGGTGATAATCTACTCCTGGGGAGAGACAAAGAAGCCCAATCAGTACTTCGCCCTGCTCCTGCTCAATGAGGTAGGGGTGCTCGGTGTATTTACTGCGCTCGACTTCTTCCTGTTCTACATCTTCTGGGAGGTAGTGCTCATCCCAATGTTCTTCCTAATAGGATCATGGGGCGGACCGAGAAAGGATTATGCTGCTATCAAGTTCTTTATCTACACCCACGTGGCAAGCCTGGTAATGCTCCTGGCGATCTTCGCCCTGTACTTTACTTACCAGACGCCCGAAGGGACAAGAACCTTCGATATGCTGACCTTGCTTGCAGCAACGGCAGATAAGACCATCTTCCCGACCAGCATGCTCAATATCATCTTTGCCGGACTTCTTCTGGGATTCCTGGTCAAGATGCCTGCCTTCCCATTCCATACCTGGCTGCCTGATGCTCACGTCGAGGCACCAACGGCCGGTTCGGTTGTGCTGGCAGCTCTGTTGCTTAAGATGGGCGGATACGGCCTTTTCAGGGTCATCATGCCCATGCTCCCAAGCGTCGATAAGGCATTCGTGACCATCATCGCCATCGTTGCGGTGATCTCCATTGTCTACGGAGCCTTTATGGCACTGGCTCAGAAGGACATCAAGAAGCTGGTTGCCTACTCTTCAGTGAGCCACATGGGATTTGTGACTCTCGGAGCTGTGGCATTCACCTGGATGTCGGTTACCGGGGCCATGTTCCAGCAGTTCTCGCACGGCATCATCACCTGCGTCCTGTTCATGTCCGCAGGTACGATTCAGCACGTGGTTGGGACCAGAGTCATCGCTGACCTCGGCGGCCTTGCCGATCGCATGCCCAAGTTCGCAGTTCTCATGATGGCCGGGTTTATGGCCTCACTGGGCCTGCCTGGCATGAGCGGCTTCGTAGCTGAGTTCATGGTCCTGACCGGATCCTATGCGACGCTGCCCAGCTATACCATGTTCGTAGTATTCCTGAGTGTCGCATCAACTGCTGCCTATCATCTCTGGGCAATGCAGAAGGCCATGTTCGGACCGATACTCAAGAAGTACATCAATGTGCATGATGCTCATAGCTACGAGCTGTTCTCCATGGCCATGATCATAGTGCTGAGCCTCTTATTCGGCATTCAGCCCGGGCTGATAACCGACATAATGGGAACCGCAGCAACTCAGGTTATGGGACCGGTTGTAACCTTATCTCAGATGGGGGTGATCTGAAGTGGAGTTCTCACACTACGCACCCCTCTGGGGAGAAGCGCTGCTCACGGTTCTGGCAGTACTGGTTGTGCTGCTGGGATCGCTCATGAAGAACAGCGGAAAGCTCATGGGATACCTGAGCGCCGCAGGGCTGGTAGCAGCATTGGGCCTCGTGGCCTCCAATCTGACCCTTAAGCCTGCGTTGTTCTTCTTTGATACCATCTCAGTAGACGCCCTGTCCCAGTTTTTCAAGGTCGTCTTCCTGATTGTATCTCTGCTGGTAGTAATCGCCTCTCTGTCAAAGTACACCGGAAAAGGAGCTGATGAATACTATGCCTTGCTGCTCTTTGCGACCGTGGGCATGATGGTGGTATCTAGCTCAATTGATATCGTCACCCTGTTCGTGGGCTTTGAGCTGGCAAGCCTGTCCACCTATGCCCTGGCAGCCTTCGACAAGAGCAAAAAGAACCTGGAAGCCGCTATGAAGTATTTCATCTTCGGATCAGTTGCTTCTGCGTTCATGCTCTTCGGCTTCTCGCTGCTCTATGGCATGGTTGGGTCCACTCGACTAGCGGATATCGCTGCAGCCTCGCTGGCAAACTTCGGTCCGGCGACACTGGTAGCTCTTCTCTTCGTCATAGTGGGATTCGGCTTCAAGATGGCACTGGTGCCCTTCCATATGTGGGCTCCCGATACCTATGAGGGCTCTCCTGCCCTGGTCTCGGCTCTGCTCGCAGCAGGCTCCAAGAAGATGGGCTTCGTGGCCGCTTTCAGGGTAATAATCATCGCTCTGATCGCCCTGCGAATGGAGTGGTACATGGCCTTCGCCATCCTTTCCGCTCTGACCATGACGCTAGGCAACCTTGCCGCCTGCTGGCAAAACAATGTGCGGCGCATACTGGCATACTCCTCCATAGCTCAGGCCGGATACATCGCCATCGGCTTTGTAGTGGTAGGAGCAGCTTTTGGAGCTGAGCCGGTCAATGTGCTAAACCTCGGACTGGTGCCAGCAGATCAGCTGGGCATCGCCGGCGCCCTGCTTCTCATCCTGGGACATGCTCTGATGAAGACTGGAGCCTTCATTGGAACCGCTCAGGTATCAAGCATGGTGTCCAGTGCCAGCGAGACTGATCCGGACGACATATCCAATTACGCCGGACTCGCCAAGAGAGCGCCCATAACAGCGTTTTGCATGCTCATCTTCATGTTTGCGCTGGCAGGCATTCCTCCCACGGCAGGATACATCGGCAAGTTCGTCCTATTCAGCTCGGCCATTTATTCGGGTCTGGCATGGCTGGCGATAATCGCTATCCTAAACAGCGCTCTGTCGCTGGTGTACTACCTGAGGATCATCAGCTATATGTATCTCAAAGAGCCAGCTGGTCCCAAGATCGCTGAGCAGAAGGGATACATGGTAGCCTTGGTTCTGACCCTAGTGGCAGTAGTATGGATAGGCGTCTTCCCAGATGCATTCATCAACTGGGCAATTCAGGCAGCAGCAGTTCTGCTGCCTTGAAAAATTTTTATATTATTTTTCAATACACATTTGCTAAAGCAGCATCATTCATATTTCTTGTGAAAAATCTATCCGCCATCCCCACGGAGTCTTAGCCAACTACTTCAGAATTAAATTTTCGGGATGATTCGTTTTTTATATCAACGAAAAGGCTTAAATGCTTCTTCTTACCATAAAGCAAATTTCAGAATGTGGTGGGAGCCAATGTACTCAAGCGCAAAAATAATTTTTTTAATCTTATTAATTTTTTTCGCTTTTGGAAATGGACAAATCCCTCCCAAATTCCACAATTCGTCTCATGAATATGATTTTTCTGGTGATGTAAGCAGATTCTTTCTCGAACCATTGCCTAATCCAGATGAGATCTCTGGTAATGTGGTTGGACCCAAGAAGATGCCGGGTGTGAACTTCACTAGCATACAGGATGCTTTGGATAAATCCATCCCTGGCTCGACAGTCTATGTTCTTAGCGGAGACTATAAAGAAAACCTTAACCTTAGCAAGCCGGGCATAATCCTCCGGGGAGTCGATACCGGAGAAGGAACACCAGTGGTATCTGCAGTCGGACATAGCAGCACCATCACCATTACTGCCAGCGCATGCACTGTAGATGGTTTCGTGGTGATGAATTCCGGAAATCCTGAAGCCGGAATCCTTATATTCTCCGACGAGAACCGTATATCCAATAACACCATTGAAAATAATAAGGGTTACGGGCTTCATTCAAAAGGAAAAAGCGGCAATATCATATATGGAAACGAGATCCGACACAATGGGTTCGATGGAATCTATCTTGAAAACTCATCGAACAATTCTATAATATATAATTTAGTTACAGAAAACAATATAAACGGAATTTATTTGAAAAATTCAAATAATAATATATTAAAGGGGAATACATTTACTAAAAATTCTAAATATGATATACTTTTAGAGAATTCAAATAGCAATATCATAATTGATAATAGTTATGACCACCTTAAAGAAATAGACTCCCAGGATAATATTAAACAGGGCAATACGAAACCGAATGAAAATAACCCACCTGAAACCACCCCGACAGAACCAGATCAGCCTGTTATCCTCTTCCTCCAGGTGCTCCCTGGCGGCAATATCCAACAGGCAATAAATTCGGTCAGCCCCGGCGGCAGCATTCAGCTGTTTGGCGGCACATATTCTGGGCCTATCGTCATTGATAAGGCAAATATTGCTATCCTTGGGGATGGGCTTGCCGAGATCCAAGGCAATGGCGTGGACAGCACAATTACACTGAGCGGTTCAGGGGCTACCCTCAGTGGCCTGGTAGTGACCGGCTCAGGCAATCCCCATGCGGGAATCGATATAAGAGCCTCCAACTGTCTCATCCGCGGATGCCAGATAACGAATAATCATGGCTACGGCGTCTCCATCATCTTATCAAGTGGCAGCAGGATAACGGATGACACCATCGCGGACAACGGCTTGGGTGGCATTATTATGGAAAGCGGCCAGAATAACCAGATCGACCTCAACAGAATCACCAGGAACGGGGCTCGCAATAATGGCCATGGCGTATCTCTGCAAAGCTCCTCTGGAAACAATATCTTTGGGAACACTGTCACCGACAGTTCCAATAATGGCATCCGCCTTTCTTCTTCCAGCGGAAACACCATCTACCAGAACACCCTCGACAATGCCAACAATGCCTGGTCCAATTCAGTGAATAATTGGGGCACTCCCACGGCAATCGGGTACAAAGGCAATACCACTTACGTCGGTAACAGCTGGTCAGATTATGCGGGCTGGGACTGCAATGGCGACGGCATCGGCGACCAGCCTTATCCGATCCCTGGCGGATCGGAGCAGGACAGCTTCCCGCTGACTGAGAGGACCGGCACAACCCTCACCGTCTGCGCCTCGGGCTGCAGCTTCACCAGCATCCAGGCTGCCATCGACGCTGCCTGTCCCGGCGATACCATAGAGGTCGAGAGCGGGACATACTCCGGTCCGATTGTTATTAATAAGGCAAATATAGCAATCATGGGGGAGGGGTCTCCTGAGATCCAAGGCAATGGCGTGGACAGCACAATCACTATGAGCGGTTCAGGGGCCACCCTCAGCGGTCTGGTAGTGACCGGCTCGGGCAATCCTCATGCCGGAATCGATGTGAGAGCGCCGAACTGTCTCATCCGTGGATGCCAGATAAGAGATAATCATGGCTATGGCATCTCCATCATTTCATCAAGCGGGAACAGGATAACGGATGACACCATTGCGAATAATGGCCTGGGTGGCATTATTATGGAAAGCTGCCGGAATAACCAGATCGACCTTAACGAAATCACCAGCAACGGGCCCAGCAATGGGGGCCATGGCATATCCCTGCAAAGCTCCTCTGAAAACACCATCTTGGATAATCTCGCCACCGGCAACGACGTCGGCATCTACCTCGTTTCCTCCAGCGGAAACACCATCTACCAGAATACCCTCGACAATGCCAACAATGCCTGGTCCAATTCAGCGAACAATTGGCACTCTCCCACGAAAATCGAGTACAAAGGTAATACCACCTATGTCGGTAACAGCTGGTCCGATTATGCGGGCTGGGACTGCAATGGCGACGGCATCGGCGACTCGCCTTATCCGATCCCTGGCGGGTCGGAGCAGGACAGCTTCCCGCTGACGGAGAGGACCGGCACAAGAACCCTCACCGTCTGTGACTCTGGCTGCAACTTCACCAGCATCCAGGCTGCCATCGACGCTGCCTGTCCCGGCGACACCATAGAGGTCGAGAGCGGGACATACTCTGGTCCGGTTGTCATTGATAAGGCAAATATAGCTATCATGGGTGAGGGGTCTCCTGAGATCCAAGGCAATGGTGTGGACAGCACAATTACTCTGAGCGGTTCAGGGGCCACCCTCAGCGGTCTGGTAGTGACCGGCTCGGGCAATCCTCATGCCGGAATCGATGTGAGAGCGCCGAACTGTCTCATCCGTGGATGCCTGATAAGAGATAATCATGGCTATGGCATCTCCATCATTTCATCAAGCGGCAACAGGATAACGGATGACACCATTGCGAATAACGGCCTGGGTGGCATTATTATGGAAAGCTGCCGAAATAACCAGATCGACCTCAACGAAATCACCAGCAACGGGGGCAATGGCGTATCCTTGCAAAGCTCCTCTGAAAACACCATCTTTGGGAACACCGTCACCGACAACTCTAAAAATGGCATCTACCTTACTTCTTCCAGCAACAACAATGTCGTGGACAACGATGTCACAGGCAACTCCTGGGCCATCTACCTTGATTCCTCTAGCAACAGCAACACCATCTCGGATAATCTCGCATCCAGCAACGACTACGGCATCTACCTCTATTCCTCCAGCAGCAATACCATCTCGGGCAATACCGCCAACGACAATTGGAACGGAATACGGTATGAGTCCTCCAGCAACAGCGAAACCATTGACGCCGGCATCTACCTCTATTCCTCCAGCGACAACACCATCTCAGGCAATACCGCCAACAATGATTCCGATGCGGGGATTTGGCTCGATTCCTCCAGCGGCAATACCATCTCGGGCAACACCGCTACCGACAACTGGAACGGAATCCGGCTCGATTCCTCCAGCGGAAACACCATCTCGGGCAATACCGCCAACGACAACTCGGAGGGCATCCGGCTCGATTCCTCCAGCAACAACACCATCTCTGGCAATACCGCCACCGACAACTCGGACGGCATCTACCTCTATTCCTCCAGTATCAATATCATCTCTGGCAATACCGCCAACGACAACTCGGAGGGCATCGGCCTCTATTCCTCCAGCAGCAATATCATCTCGGACAATACCGCCAACGACAACTCCTGGGATGCAATTTGGATCGCTTTCTCCAGCAACAACAACACAATCTCGGATAATCTCGCATCCGGTAACGACCTCGGCATCAACCTCTATTCCTCCAGCGACAACACCATCTATCAGAACACCCTCGACAATGCCAACAATGCCTGGTCCGACTCAGTGAATAATTGGCACTCTCCCACGGCAATCGAGTATAAAGGCAATACCACCTACGTCGGTAACAGCTGGTCCGATTATGCAGGCTGGGACTGCAATGGCGACGGCATCGGCGACTCGCCTTATCCGATCCCTGGCGGGTCGGAGCAGGACAGCTTCCCTCTGACGAACCGCACCGGCGCAAGAACCCTCACCGTCTGCGCCTCGGGCTGCAACTTCACCAGCATCCAGGCTGCCATCAACGCCGCCTGTCCCGGCGACACCATAGAGGTCGAGAGCGGGACCTATTATGAGCATGTCAATGTGAACAAGACCCTCATCCTGAGCGGGGTTGGCTCGCCGATTGTGGACGGCAGCAGCACCGGGAACGCGATCAGCGTGAAGGCCGACGGCTGCACTATTCAGGGATTTGTGGCACGTAATGGTCGTAATGGAATCCTGGTGATGTCGGCAGGCAACACCATATCGGGTAACACCGCTACAGGAAACTCCGATCACGGCATCAGTCTCGATTCCTCCAGCAACAACAACATCTCGGACAACACCGCTACCGACAACACAGCATACGGCATATACATACAAAACTCCCCCGAATGCACTTTATCGAGCAACACAGCCGACAACAACAAAGGCCACGGCATCCGCATCTATTTATCAGATGGCAACGCCATATCTGGCAACTCCGCTACGGGAAATTCCCAAAATGGCATCTACGTCCAAGACTCCTCCGGATGTACTTTATCGAACAACACAGCCGACAACAACAAAGGCCACGGCATCGCCTTAGATTCCGCTGATAACAACAATGTATCGAGCAACTACGCCACAGGAAACGCCGAGCAAGGCATTTGGCTCTGTACCGCCATCGGCAACGCCATATCTGGGAACATAGTCAACAGAAACACAAAGAACGGCATCTATATCCGTTCCTCAAGTGATAACACCATATCTGGCAACACCGCTACAGGAAACTCCGATCACGGCATCAATCTCGATTCCTCTAGCAGCAATACCATTTCGAATAACAACGTTACTGGCAGATACGGTGGGATCTACTTCTATTCCTCCAGCAACAGCAACACCATCTCGGGCAACACTATCTCGGACAACACCGCCACCGGCAACGCCGACGGCATCACCCTCTATTCCAACTGCGACAGCAACACCATCTCGGATAATACCGTCACTGGCAAGCATTGCGGCATCTACCTCGATAAATCTAGCAGCAATATCATATCTCGCAATACCGTCAATAATAACTCCTGGGGTGGGATTTACCTCGCGTCTCACAGCGAAAACAACACCATCTCTAGCAATACCGCGAACAGTGACACCAATGCAGGGATTATTATCTATAACTACAGCGACAACAATAAGATCTCGGGCAACACCGCCACCGGCAACGCCGACGGCATCAACCTCATTGCCTCTAGCAGCAATATCATCTCAAGCAATACCTTCAATGATAACTCTGCGCATGGTATTTTGCTCGAATCCTCCAGTGAAAGCAACACCATCTCAGGCAATACTGCTACCGATGATGTGGAGGACGGTATTTACCTCTATTCCTCCAGCAACAACAACAACATCTTTTGGAATCATTTTAAAAAAGCTTGGTCAAACGGGCATAACCAATGGAACACCACCGAGAAGGTTAACTATCATTATCATGGAAGCGATTATTATAATTACACTGGCAATTACTGGTCTAATTACGAGGGATCGGATCCTGACCATGACGGCATCGGCAATACGCCTTATTCTATTAGTGGTGAATCAGAAAAAGATTACTATCCGTTATTGGATGGTGCAGCATTAACCTTGAGTGATTCAATCCAGATATCTCAGGTGGGCTCCCTTCAGACAGGCCAGACATCAAGCAATGCCCAATATGTCCTGAATGTAACCAACCTTGGCGATTCTGAGTTAACCAACATCAGTATAACTGACCAGCTCTCCGAAGGAATTGATGATGTATTCGTAGAAAGCGGGCCGAACCCGGAAATCTCCCAGGAGGAGGAGAACGGCACCCGAACTCTGCTCTGGCAGGACCCTGGTCCGCTCAGACCGGGAGAGACAAAGGAGATCAACCTGGTGGCTCTTATAGAAGATGAGCTTCCTGAAAACCTGATCAGCAAGGCCAGCGTCCAGGCCATAACTGAAGACGGCCAGAAACTGAGTGATGAAGATACCCTGGAGCTGAACGCAGCAGCAAACATCAGCATAGAAAAAGAGGCTGATCCCTCTTTTGCAGAGCCCTCAGACCAGGTGACTTTCAGCATCAATATCACCAACACCGGCCAGAAGGAATTGGTATCGGTTCTGGTTAACGACAACCTGCCGAAGGGAATTAGCTATATTTCAGACGATCGCAATGCAACCGCCTCGGGTGATCTGGTCTGCTGGCGGGATCTGGGCCCCATGCAGCCGGGCGAATCGAAGTTCATAAGTCTGATAGGCATGGTTAAAGATGATGTCTCAGGAATGCAGACCAATACGGTCAGTGTGAAGGCAAACACTACCCGAGGCGGCACAGTTTTTGCTTCTGACAGAGCCGATGTCGACATCCTCTCCCTTAGTGTTAGCAAGCAGGCAGATAAGAAGACTGTAAAGCGCGGCGAGAATATCACCTATACCATCACCATCTGCAACACTGGCAGCCTTCCCCTGGATAACGTCATCGCCTGGGACGCCCTCGACTCGCAGGTCATACTGCTTTATAGCTCAATGGAGACAGAAAAAGACGGCAAATGGCACCTGGGAACTCTTGCCCCCGGCGAGTGTGCTGTGATCACATTGATGGTCCAAGTCCCGAAGACGAATTTAAAATTTGATATGACCTCATCCGTATCCGGTGAAGGGTACGTCAATGTTGCCGATGACTACTCCACTACCCTGCCGCAGTTCGTCATAAAGAATACCTTACGTGCCATATCCTCCAGCACCAAAAAGCAGGTCCAGGATACATCTCTGGTAATAGTTTTAGGTGAAGCGGGCACAGAGCTATCCAGCCGGGAGCACGGCAGCGGCCTCTACCAGAGCGATGAGAAGCTTCGCATGATTATGGAGAACAAATCCATCCAGATGAACAAATCTGTAACTGCCAGGATGCGGCCTGTAGTCTTGGGACTCTACGGCAGGCGCACCATCAATTCTTCTTCACCCTGGACCGAGAGGACCCAAGCTAGCAACCACATCACAGGAACATCCATGACGAGCTCATTCACCAATGCCCGGAACATCAGCCTGGAGAGTCACGTAAAACTGGATGAAAACGAATCGGTAATGGAACAAACCTCCGAGTTTTATGGCCTGGGCCAGTTTGGCCTGCAAAAGAAGCAGGTGAACGGGAAGACGAGCCTCCTGAATATTCAGGAAGACTATTCTGGAAGCTTTAAAGTCTATCAGAAAATTGACGAATATGGCTCGAGTGTAATTTCAAAGAAATCCGCCTCAGGATCGGGATTTGTAGCCGGAGATAGAAGAATAAGAGAGAGCCAGAGGAGCCATGAATCAGGAACAGGAAATTACTCTTCACAGGAGGAAATCCAGACCTATACCAATTATATCTACAAGGATATCAATCTGACCACATCTCCGGTCCGCCTTAACCCGGCCATATCCATCTGGCCTGATCAATCATTGAACTGGAGTGAGGGCATCTACTCTAGAGATCCGGGAAGCACCTATCTAGCAGAGGAGTATCGCAACCTGCTTGACATGAAAAAGCAGACCCTTGTGAAGGGACTGGACTTTATCCAAACCGAGGCCAACTTCACAGGCAGCGCGAGGTATCGCCAGGCCTTGGAAGGCGAAATGGACCTGGAGCAGCAATACATCGGCAAATATTCCATCAGACAAAAGACGAATATAAAGGGAACAGCCCGCTACGACCGTCCTCATATCAATGTAATCAAGGACGGAGAAATCATAATTCAATCGAATCCCAGCAAAACTTATGCCAGATATAAAATTGCTGTGGAAAACGATGGCAACAAAATGCTTTCTCCCGTTTATGTAGAAGACCTCTTCCCGCCCGGAGCTCTATATGTCAATTCATCCCTCCGGCCCAGCCTGACCAGCTCCAGCGCCAACTGGACTCTCACCCATCTGCCAGTGGGCGGGAGGTCTGAGATCATCCTTTGGCTGGAGATGGGCGAAAACCTGAGCGACACACTGGTCAACCGCGTAGCTGCCTCTGGAAGTCACGAGGCTGGCTGGGCCTACGGCAGCAATATCTCCGTCATTAGAGGCGGCTGGCTGGAAATCCCTCCGTTCGAGGATCAGATCGTAGTCAAGAAGAGCGCCTATTTCAATGTATCCGCCAGCGATCTGGTATGGTACCATCTCAACATTGAGAATTTTGGAAATTGCACTGCCAGCCTCATTGTGACCGACAGCCTTCCTCTAGGTATGAAGTTGGTAGAGGCAACTCCAGACATCACCAGCTATGATTATGAAAGCAATACGATCACCTGGAATGTTATATCGCTTAAACCACAAGGCGATATGTCCATAATCTACAAGGTCCAGGTCACAAAAGGAGGGAGGCTGGTCAATCAGGTTAAAGTTGAGGCGGTATCGTTAGGGGGCTGCGACATAAAGCCTGCTTATGGCAGCAGCGTCCTGACGATCGGCAATAAGAGCAGTGTGTCATCTTCAGGTGACTGGATGCCTCCCGAGGATTGGAATCTCCAATGCTCCGGCACATCCTGTCCATGATCTCTGTTCAGCCATCTCTGGATGATGATTGTTGAATATTTTTGATTTAGGAGGATTTCTTATCATCCTCTTTTTTCTGTTCCTCTGCCTTATCCACGGACTGGCTTTTGCCCCTGCTGGCATTTTTCTTGATCTTGCCTAATATCCACTTGAGCAGCCCGGATCCCATGATAAGGGTTCCCACAATGAACTGCCAATTTTTCTCGACGAATCCTTCCGACTTCTCGGCAATAGGCACCTCTTTTGAAGTTACGCTGATATGGGTGGAGAATACCTTTGAGTCTATGGTCATGGGATCCTGTCCGGGCAGGATTATCTCCGCAAAGACTGAGAGGGTAAGATTCTGCATTCCCGATTCCATAGGGGTTACATCCCACATCCACTCTTGATGGCCGCTTTTGGTTACCAATTGTCTTTCGTCCGTAATGGAATCGATATCGAACTTGGGACCGGTAAGCCTTACCTTCATGAAGGTGCTGACCGGAATGCTCTCTACTTTTGCCTTTCCCTGGGAGGATAAACCGGCGATGAGATCTTCAACGTTCTCATTAATTGAAATGCGGGTTTCTACTCTATAGACCTCGCCCACAATCATCTTTCTCTCTGGTTCAAAGGCTATTTTCCCCATGCAGAGCTTAGATTTCGCAGTCTCGACCAGAGATGAATAATCGATTGTTTCTGCCTCATTTGAGTGACCTCCGTCTTCTCCATCGCCAGTTCCTATCTCAGCTTGAATCTGGTTATCTCTCAGGTTATTGCTATCGCTTCCCGGTCCGTAGTTTACATTATCCTGACCATTGTCTAAAATATGATTTGAGGTTAAGTTATTGCGGTTTGAGGGATCAAGATATATGCCGCTCAAATTGCCGGATTCAACCTCGTTCTTCCAGATCTCATTTCTATCGGACTCGAAGAGCTTGATGCCATCGCTCCAGCAGCTCTTTATCTGATTTTGAGAGATAACATTGGAGATAGAATCCTCTAGATATATACCATAGCCATTTTTCTTAAGATGGTTGCCATCGACTATGTTGCTTTCCGAGTCGATTAGAGCGATCCCCGTCATGCAATCACTGAATCCGCACTCAATAATCCGGGACATTGAAGTATTGTAGAGGCATATTCCATGATAGGAATTGCTGATCTCTTGCTCTTTAACTGTGATATTGCTGCAATCAAGACAATATACAGCCCCGACATTATCGCTTTTATCTATCACCGCTCCATTCGAACCTATGATAAAGATTATGGGCTTTCCATCGGCCAGGTTGTCCGGCTCAATAGAATTAAGCATATGGCTGCGGTTTTCTGCCAATAATGCAAAATTATACTTGTTTGAGTTGAGAAGGTTCCTCATCAGGCGGGAGCTGCCAGAGGATTCCAGAACCATCCCATAGCCATTTTTATATGCACTATTGTTGGTCAGATTGTTCTCATGACTGTCCATTAGCCAAATTCCTCTTCCGCTATTCTCAGAGAGAATATTGGACTCAAGATTATTGCCCCTTGAATCGAAAAGACTGATGCCATGCTGGTTATATGCTGCCTCGTTCTCTTCCAGATTGTTTTGGGGAGATTGAGATAGACGTATGCCGCTCTGATTGTTTTGGATCATCTGATTCTCTCTCAGGATATTCCCACGGGAGTTCTTCAGATAAATTCCTTCCAGATTATGGTGCAGGTAATTATCCACTATCAAGGAGTCTGTAGTGTTATAGAAGGCGATACCACTAGAGCTGCTACTCAAGTTCTGACCTCTAATGGTGATATTCTTGCAGTTGAAGCAGTAGATCGTTCCTCCCGGAGTGGTGCTGTCCAGGACCTGGTCTTTTTTATTCACCAGGAAGAATGCTGGACGACCACTCACTTTATTTGAGGTGTCTATGTTGTTTTCCTGATTGACAGAAAGGCTGTAGCGATTATTTTCCATTACATTATCTCTCAATGTATTCAGTTGTGATTCCTGCAAGCAGATGCCATAGCCTGTGCTGCGGTTGGCGATGTTGCGCAATAGGACGTTCCTATCGGAGAAACGGAGGTCATAGCCGCATTCGTTTTCTATGGCTGCATTTTCCTCCAGAGTATTATTCTCACAGCCATATAGGGAAATGCCGATAGTGTTGTTGATAAAACGATTTCCAATCACCCTGGAAACAGTAGTATTACGGAGGTAAATGCCTATATAATTTTCCTTGATGGTCAGGTTTTGAATGGTCATGTTGGTGCAATAGAAGCAGAACACAGATCCAGCATTGCTTGTCGAGTTCAGGGCGATATCAGAAGCATTTACCAGATAATAAAAGGGTTTATCATTTAGAAGGTTGCTCGATGAGATGTTATTGTCGAAGTCTGCATAGCTGCGACCGGTTACATTGAAATTGCAGCCTATATTATCGATTATGTTATCCTCAAGAGCATTTCCTCCTGAAAAATCAAGGAGCAGTCCTGCTCCATTGCCCTGAACCAGATTTGACCGCAATGAATTCAACCTGGAACCATTGAGCCTGATCCCAGAGTTATTATTTTCATCCATGAGATTGAAAGAGATCCTGTTGCCGGATGAGTTGGATAGGGCGAAGCCATCCATCTTATTTTTGCTGATATTGTTTCTCGCCATCACATTATTATTGGAATCAATCATTAGAAGTCCATCTTGAGCATTGTCAAGAATCTCATTATTGCTCAGATTATTATTATCACAGGCAATAAGGCCAACTCCCATCTGATTACCGGTCAGCCTGGACCCCTCAATCCGTGAACCAGTCGTGTTTTCCAGGAGGATGCCATAGACATTATTTGTGAGGTTTATACCTTTCATAGTAATATTGGTGCAGTTTATGCAATAGACCAATCCCGGATTGGATGACTGATCTATGCACTTATCAGAATCATTTACAAGATAATATAAGGAACTATTTTGTCCCATGGATGCGGCTTTGACCTTATTGGAGGTATCTATGTCGTTATCGCCCCTGGAATAAAAGTTATATCTATTATTTATCATAAAATTTTCTTTCATCATAGCATGACTGGAATTTTCATGGTATATCCCCCAAGTATTCTTCTCCGCATTGTTCTGCTCTACAGTGTTCCTGCTAGAGTTCACGATTCTTATTCCTGCCCCGAGATTGTCCCGGACTTCATTGGCCCATAATTTATTGATATCGGATCCATCCATCATTATTCCATCTAATCTGTTATTACAGACTACATTTTTGCTTATATTATTTGAGTCGGATTTAAAAAAATGCAGGCCAGTCTGCTGATTTCTCGCGATCTCATTTCCGTGTATTGAGTTCTCAACAGAATTTTTTAGATAGATCCCCAGCCAGCACGCAGAAGCTTTATTTTCTTTGATGTCATTTCTGCCGGAATCGACCAGATTTATTCCTACATACTCGCTTCTACTGGCGCTATTCTGATAAAGAAGATTGTTATCGGAGTCATTCAAATAGATCCCTATACCGTTTCCCTCCAAGTCATTTTTCTCCGCCTGATTTGCCTCGCTTAAGTTGGCCAATAAAAGGCCAACATAGTTTATCTCGGCAAGGTTAGATGCTATAGAATTCCTCCGGGAACAATCGAGAACAATCCCATAAGAATTATCGATGGCCTTATTGGACTTTAGAGTATTGCGCTCTGAACTCTCCAGGAATATGGCATTTTCTGTGGTCTTTACATCGTTGGCTTCTATCAAGTTGCTGGAAGAGCCCTCCAAGAAGATACCATTCCAGCTGGTTCTTATAGTATTGCTGATAATATTCGATCCCGTGGTGTTCCTAAAGTAGATTGCTCGGCTGCTGTTTGAAATGGAGAGGCCTTTTATGGTTATATTCTTGCAGTCGATGCAGTAGACAACTCCTGCTTTTGATCTTCCATCTATGGTGATCTCTGATTCTCCCACAAGATAATAAACCGATTTTCCATCTACGGTATTGGTGAGATCAACGGTATTCGGGCTAACAAAGCCAATATCTCCGAAGTTAAATACATTTCTCGAAAGTTTGCTTCCGGATAAGTTGTTGCCCTCTGATCCAGAGAAATAAAGGCCATAATAATTGTCTTTTGCCATGTTATCGATCAGGATATTATCCCGCGATCCAGAAACAAGGATGCCCCAACCGTTTTTCTGCAGATAATTATCCACAAGGGTATTATGACTAGTATTATTAAAAAGCAATATTCCATGATCGACGTTGCCTGTTGCTCGGTTACTTTTGATAGAATTGTTTATTGCATTATCGATGTAGATACCATCGTAATTATATAGTATCTCGTTCTCTTGGATGAGATTGTCATCAGATCTTCCAAGGGCCAGTCCCTCAAGACGGTTATGGTGAATCTTATTCGAGGTCAATATGCATTGAGATGATCCCACCAGGACCATTCCATTGCCATTTTGAGAGGCTTCATTATCCATAATCGTGCAGCTTCGGCTATTTAGGAAAGCCATGCCCACATCATTAAAACTTGCGTTGTTGGAGCATGATATAATTGATTCCGAGCCAGTGATCATAAGCGCTTCATGGTTCAGGTCCATTTGGTTCTTCCTGAGGCTTAAATTCATCGAGTCGGATATTTTGATTCCTTGCATATGATTCGATCTTGCCAAGTTGCTCGAAACCTCATCATCTGAAGTCCCTGCCATATTTATGCCATATTTATTCAAACTCAGATTATTGGCGATGATCCTGCTTTTCATCGACGAGATTATAGCTAATCCGGAATAATTATTGAGTACCGCGGTGTTTTCCGCAATTGTGCTATTAATTCCCTGATAGATTTGAATTCCGCTGAAATCATTCTGGTTGGCGTTATTACCTAGCAATTGATTTTGATCGCACTCATTCCAGAGGCTTATGCCTAATTTATTAAGCGAAACCAGATTACCTTCGAGGAGATTATCATTGCTGCGGTTCCATAGTCCAATGCCGCTTGCATTATTCCTGCTGACCGCATTTTTTAAGATCTTATTATGTGAGGAGCCATAATTGAGAGAGATCCCATGAAGCCCATTTTCAATTAGGGTATTATTTATGATCTCGTTTTCCTTCGAATCGGACAACGATATGCCTATTCCATTGTTTCGGCCAATGTTATTATTCCTAATTACATTTTTATTTGAAATAACCTTAATACCAGCATTTCCTTCAGTTCCGCTTGAATTGACAATTCTTAATCCTTCTAAGGATATGCCATCTGCAGAGAGCGTCACAGCACTGCCTTTTCCGCCTGCATCTATTACCGGCGGTCCAAAACCAGTATCTTTTCCGATTAAAGATATGGCTTTGGTTATGTTAATCTCCTCAAAATATACCCCGCTTTCCACTATCAGTCTATCACCAGGTTCTGCCGCATCAATCACTCGCTGGATGCTATCCCAGCTATGGATAAGAATACCCTGAATTGTGGAATTTACTGGCTTTGATATCTGGCTGGATGAAGCTAAATTTGCATTCTCATCCGCATATATTGGAGCTATAAAAATGATTGGGATTATTAGAATTGAGATTGTCAGCCACACCGCAATTGATAGGAAATTTTTCTTCACATATCTAAATAATAGCGTGAAGGCTTATAATGCTTTCTTCGGGAATGAGGTGTTACATGGAATTTTAGACTGTTTGCAGGTGATTGGAGATATGATCTTAAACTTTTCTCAAATATGTTGTGGCAGTGTAGGTTCTGAAAGTGCCGATTCAGTCCAGCAGATGAGTGGCGATGGTTACATCCCGGCGGGACTCTCCCAATCCTGCCCCTGCGCAACTGCATCAGACAGCTGCATAGACGCGCGAACGGGAGAGAGCATCCATTGCCTGCGGACGACGAGACTTAAGTTTGAACAGCTAATCCCATTGAAGCAAGGCACTTCATTCATCCTTCTTTCCTGCTTTGGGCGGACACTGATACGAAGATGCATCCACAATTCCCAGATAATCAGCACCCCAATCGCAGAGAGCTTCTAGGATCGGTATCAGGGTTTTGCCGAATTCGGTTATCCGGTATTCCACGCGGGGCGGCACCTCTGCATAGACTGTACGGTCGATAACCCCATCTTCCTCGAGCGCGCGCAGCTGCTTGGTCAGCATTTTGGTATTGATGCCCGGAAGAGCCTTCTGCAGCTCGCTAAACCGCATTATCTCATCACCTAAGGCCCAGAGAATCAAAGGTTTCCATTTGCCGCCGATAACATCCAATGCAGCTTCTACAGGACAGTGGTAGCTCTTCCCGTTCTTAGCATAGCTCATTATTGCTCCTATGATAGTAGCTTTCCTTTTTGACTGTATCTGCTATATATATAGTTAAGGCAGATTTTGCAGCAATGATCAAATTGCCATTGCAGATAGAGAGGTGTAGAGCCTATGGATAAGATGAAGATTTCAACAAACGCATTCGTTCCCATGCCGGTAGTTCTTGTGGGAACGCAAATAAGCGGGAAAGCAAATTTCATGCCCGTAGGCTGGTGCTCACGTGCAAATTTCAGCCCGCCTATGATCGCCTGCGGAATAGGAAATCACCATTATACGGCAAAAGGAATCCTGGAGACGAAAACCTTCTCAGTGAACATTCCATCGATTGATCTATTGGAGAGAACCGACTATTGCGGGTTAGTATCCGGAGCGAAGACCGACAAATCAAGTGTCTTTGATATCTTTTATGGCTCCCTGGGGACAGCACCAATGATCCAGCAATGCCCAATATGCCTTGAATGCCGGCTAATTCAGTCTATTCTCCTTCCAACCAATACTCTATTCATAGGCGAGATTTCTGAAGCATATGCCGACGAAAGGGTGATAGTCGACGGAAAGCCAGATTTTTCGCTGATCAAGCCGCTCCTATTGACCATGCCAGATAATCACTACTGGAATCTCGGCGAGATCTCAGGGAAGGCATGGTCTGCCGGCAAGAGACTGATCTAGGCCAGGAAAGAGGCAGGAACGAGAAGCAGGAATGAGAAGCAGGAATGAGAAGCAGGAAAGGAAAAAAGGAAAGGAGGATAATTGATGAAAACTATAATTGTCGATGATAATCTCTGCACAGGATGCGGCATCTGCTCAGCAGTCTGCGTTGCAGGAATCATAGATGCCGGGGATGGAAGAACTCTTCCCGACATTTCAGAAGAAAAGGCTGCCAATTGCGTCCGATGCGGGCATTGTGAGGCTTTCTGCCCTGCTCAGGCTCTTCTCCTGAACATGAGGCCAGAAGAGAAGCAGATCCTGCCAAAAGATGCAGGCATCATTTCCCCTGATGAAATGGAATTCTATATCAAGAAACGCCGTTCGATAAGGCATTACCTCAAAGAGCCTGTTCCCAGGGAAAAGATCATCGATGTTCTCGGCATAAGCCAGTATGCAGCATCGGGAATGAACTGCCAGCCGGTAGAATGGCTCGTTGTTCATGATACTGAGAAGGTTAAGAAGATCGCTGAGCTGACAGTTGATTGGCTGAAAAGCCTGGCAAACACCGCCCATCCCATGAGCAGCTATGCGCCGATGATTATCTCAGCATGGCAGCAAGGAAACGATATCATTTGCAGGGGTGCGCCGCATCTGCTCTTTGCCCATATCCCGGAAGACAGCCCGGTGGCTCCAGTGGATGCCATCATCGCCCTCACCCATTTTGATCTCGCTGCACCTGCATTCGGTATCGGCGCCTGCTGGGCTGGATTTCTCGCTGCGGCGGCAATGAATTATGAGCCTCTTAAAAAGGAGCTCGGCCTGCCAAAAGGGCGGAAATTTGCTTATGCCATGATGTTCGGCTATCCGAAATATGAGGCATACGGAATTCCCCGCCGCAAGCCGCTAGAGGTAATCTGGCAATAAACCAATCTGTCAGGATTCTCTAAGAGCAATGATGTCAAAACAATAGCCTGAGAGCCTTGCGCCCTCAGGCGTAAATCCTCCGGATCAGCTTCAGCGCGGATTCCTGTGCCCGGTCAACTACCTCTGCCGGAATATAGGATCTGGGCGTCTGCGATCGCGCGAGGCAGATAAATTGCGGCCTTGCTATGCTATCCAGAACCACTCGAACCTTTGCCAGCCTATCATTTATTATCTCATCTGGTGAACCCGAACCCTTGTCGCCGTTTTCGTAAAGGCCGTCCAGGTCAAAACCTACCGCAATAGGTAGAGCGCAATCCTGCATATCCCGGCAAAAGTCGTTCAGGGCAATCTTTTCTGGGACTGGATTTGTCTTGGCGCCGCTTCCTAATAGCTCAGTAGAGCTTTCATCCCATATAATCCGCTTGATTTTGCTTTCCCTGGGATTTTCCATTCTTTCCCTCGTTTTTGGCTCGCCAATAGAAACAGATCCCGATACTCTTCCATAGGCATCCATTCGATTGTCCCTGGGGCGAAAATGATAGAGCGCGGTCACGATTCCATAGTGAAAGGCAGGAGCGGTGAAATTGCCTTCATTGACCTTTTCCTGGCAGTAGCTGCCAAGATAAGGCATCAGCCTGGAGACATATTCAAATTTATCTCTCCCTTCTCTTGCCGGCAGGGCCGAGCAATAATGGAACATATCATGATGGGCATCGATGCGCACTGCAACTATAGGGCTCCGGTTTGATAAAAATTCCCTGAACCAATATGGGAGGATGTGGTTATGGGGATCGATTATTATGACTCTTATGCCGCCTATTAAGATGTCGATCGGGAAATGCCTGGATCGATTTGATGCCATTGGGCTCTCCAACCTCTGCATGATTAATCATGATTAAATTAACCATAATCATGTTATCCGTTTAACCTAATAAATTTATCCCGTATTGATACTTCAAAGCTTGAGCGGCAGGAAAAAGAACGCCATTCCCAGAATGCCGTATACAGCCAGCAGCATGGCTCCTTCCAGCCAGTTGGACTCTCCATCTAGTGATACCAGGGCAGAGATCATTGAGGCCGCGGTGAGGGCGATAAGCTCCAGAAGATTAAACTGCAGTGTAAGTGGGTTATTCAGGAGCAGCGAGACGAAGACCAGCACCGGCATCACAAAGAGAGCGATCTGAAGGCTTGATCCCAGGGAGATTGAGAGGCTGAGATCCATCTTGTTCTGCCTGGCTGCCTGGACTGCTACCAGGTGCTCAGCCACATTGCCGATTATTGGCACGATTATTATTCCTACGAAAAACGGGGTTAGCCCCAGTGTGGCCGTAACCGTCTCAACCGATGCGACCAATAGCTCGCTCATCAGGGCGATGCCTATCATGGACAGGCCCATGATGGCGGATGCCTTTGCAGTGCTCCAGGAGTGTACCGGCAGGGCGTCTCTTGCCGTTACAGGAGTGCATTCTTCTGAGGCGCAGCATCTCAAAGTGTAGAGGATGAAGAGCATATAAAGAATCAGCATGGCTCCGGCGCAAGCCAAACTCAGCTCTTCAACTAGACCGGCGCTCGGGATGTAAAGGCTGAATATCGAGGGCACGCTCATGGAAATCAGGGCAAGAACGGTCATGGTGGCATCGGTATCAACCTGCCTGCGGTCGAAAACCTGCCTTCCGTTCTTCAGGCCGCCAAAGAGCATGGCAAAGCCAAGGACCAGGAGAAGGTTGCCCAGAATCGATCCGGTGATGGAGGCCAGCACAAGCTGCATCTGCCCGGCCCGGATGGCAGCAAGGGTGATGATCAGCTCTGCGGCGTTACCGAATGTGGCATTAAGAAGCCCGCCGATTCGTGGGCCGGTCTTCTCTGCCACCACCTCCGTCGCCTCCCCGAGGATCTTTGCCAGGGGAATGATCGCCAGAGCGGATGCGGCAAAGACGAAGATCTCATTTATGCCGGCAAAATGAGCAAGCAGTGCTACAGGCAGGAACAGAAGGAGTGATTGCAGGCCAAGAACTGGAAGGCGCATCGTTTCAACAGATGGCAATTTCGCATTTATTCATTATGGTGATGATGTTCTTTTCCATTGACTGCATGCTCGTGATCCTTGTGGTCCTTCCCATGCACATGCAGATGTTCATGCACCAGCTTGCCGTGCAGATGGGTGTGCTCGTGCACCAGATTGGAGGAGAGGAGCAGCTCGTAATCGGAGAGAACGCTCTCTGAATCGCGGTCCATCCTGACGCTGTGGTCCTCGCCCATGACTATGGACCTTTTGCTGATCTGGTCGATGATCTCCAGGTCATGGGTTGCAGTTATAACCGTCTTGCCTGCATGGCCCAGATCCTGGAGAAGCTCGACAAGCCACAATTGCGTTCTCGGGTCGAGGCCTGCCGAAGGCTCATCGAGCAGGAGCACATCAGGATTGTTGGCAAGGACGGAGGCTATGCAGACCTTCTTCTTCTCTCCCCCTGAGAGGGTATGGGGCGATCGATCGCGCAATTTGCTGATCTGCATCATTTCCATAACATCTTCGACTCTTGATTTGACTGCATCCAGCGGCAGAGATAGTTGGAGCGGACCGAAAGCAATTTCCTCATAGACCGTGGAGGAGAAGAGTTGGATATCGGAGTTCTGAAAAACAAACCCCACCTTCGTTCGGAAGAAAGAGCGAAATTCGTTATCTTTGATAGCATCAAATGCCTCTTCGCATACTAAATTGCCAAAGGCGTAGTATTCACCTGAGCTGGGATAGACAAGCCCATCCAGAATGGCGAGCAATGTCGACTTGCCGCATCCATTCGAGCCGATAATGGTTACCTGCTCGCCGCGATTTATCTTCAGATTTATATTTCTGAGGGCGTTGATTTTTCCAACATAGGAGTAAGAAACATTCCTCAAATCAAAGATCGTGTCCATCATTTTCCCCATCATTGCACTTTTGTCGCCTGATTGCTCCCTGGGTTATCAAGACCTGCTTCGGGCTGGCTGATAATGCCACAGCGCATGCCAGAGAACCCTTATTCTTCATATTAATTATAAAAGGATAACGGGAAGCGGATTATGGATGAATTGCATTCAATTATTATCGCGATATTCAAAATCAGCATCATCTATATAAAGACAGAATTTAATTCCTTTCATCAGGTGATAGCATGAAGAAGATGATTTTGCTGATCTCTGCATTCTGTTTTTTAAATCTAATGAGCATGGCGCTGGCGCAAAGTAATGCCGCCGGTGCCGATCAGACTATGACCATCCTCAAACAGGATAGCGGGACCAATATATCCCAAATGAATCTCACACTGTATTCAGCCGGCCAGGATTGGGGGATCAATGCCTTCAGCGTTGGCGAAGCAGTAAAATTCACAACTCCAAAGCCAGACTGGAAATTAAAGCAGATACGGGTTCTGGGATGGAACGGCTTTAATGAAACGACTCTGTCCGTCCCCTCGCCAAACAATTTCCTGATCGAGGTCAGAGACGATAAACTGGATCTGCTTTACCGGCTTGCAGATACGCAGAACGCTTACTTCACCCTGCCGGCTCCCGGCCTCATTGGCATAGATATTCCTCCTCTCTCCTTGACTGGCGACTTTTACATCATCTTCTATGATCGAAGCACAATGAGGATCGGAGTTGAGCTGGAGAATGGAACCGGAAACTCCTACCAGTTCAATAACGCAAATGGCGAGCTGATTCCTGCTGATTTCAATATTGACAATACCACAGTTAAGGTCAACTGGATCATCAGAGCAGCAGGCGAATAAGCGGCCATTTCATCATATTTTTTCTATTGGCATGGAAATATTTGATGTGGCAGTGATCGGTGCCGGGCCGGCCGGTTCCATGGCTGCCAAGTATGCCTCTAAAGCCGGTGCCAGCACAATCCTGCTGGAGGAGCATGCTGGAGCAGGCTGGCCTGTGCAGTGCGCCGGACTGCTCGGCCAGGAAGCTATGGCTGAGTCGGAACTATCCCCGGGGCAGCATATTCTGCATGCCATGAGAGGGGCGGCGGTATTTTCTCCTGCTGGCCGCCGCCTGGACTTCAAAGCGAAGGCTGCCAGGGCCTGGGTGGTTGACAGAAGGCTCTTTGATCAGGCAATGCTCGCCCAGGCAGCGGCCAGTGATACGGATATTCATCTTTGCTCAAATGTGAGAAAGATCAGGAGGGAGAGGGAGAGAAGCATCCTCATTCTCGCCGGGGGTGGCGAGATCGAATCGAAGGTTGTGATATCTGCGGAGGGAGTCTCCGCCCTTCTCGCCCGCCGGGCAGGCATATCGCCTCCACAGATGATTCTTTCCGGGGCGCAGGTAGAGGCGGCGTTTTCAGTGGATGACCCGGAGAAGGCAGAGGTCCATCTGGGAGTGGCCCCTGGGCTCTTCGCCTGGGTGATTCCTCTGGACGAAGGATCGGCCCGCATCGGCCTGTGCGCCCGTGATCAAGGGTGCGAGCGGCTGCGCTCTTTTCTCAAGATGGACATCATCAAGAAAAGGCTCAGAGGGTCGCCTGTGGCCCTGAATGTTGGGGGCCTTCCCCTGGGACCGGCTGCGGCCACAGCAGTCGATGGTCTGCTGGCGGTAGGCGACGCCGCAGGACAGGTCAAGCCCACCTCCGGAGGCGGAATTTATCCTGGTCTGGTGGCGGCCAAGATTGCGGGAGGAGTCGCGGCTGCTGCGGCACAGGAGGGAGACTGCTCATCTTTGCGGCTCATGGAGTACGACCGGCTCTGGAGGGCGGCCTTGGGCCGCGAGCTGGAGATCGGCATGAGAGTAAATCGCATGATGAGCAGGATGAACGGTGCAGAGCTGGATGAGTTAGTGGGCTATCTCGCCAGAAAGCCCAGGCTTATAAAAGCCATTGAGGAGCACGGGGACATCGACCGGCCCAGCCGTCTCATGGCCCGGATGCTGCGGCATCTGGACTGGGATGCCATCCGGCTGGCCAGGTTGCTGGGCTATGCTTTAGGATGATGATTTCCTCCCTGCTTCATGCGAAGGCGCAAAGCACTCGAAGCTGAAACACCCGCCTTTTTTGGCCTTGAGGCTGCTGCTATTCTCGCCCCGGAAGCTCCGGCCCGCCGCGGCTGTATTCCGTTCTGTCCAGGACTGCCAGAGCATCGAAATCCGAGATGCTCTGAGCGGTCAGAGGAAAGTAGGTCGAGTTCAAGGCGCTTGCCGAGCGAGCTGCAAGAGCCTGCATCTCTGATTCAGCTAGCCTCCGGCCCCTTTCTGTGACAATCAGCCGCATCGGTCCTGGCAAGCTGAGAAGCCGCGCCTCAAGGGAGCCTTCTTCTGGCTGGGCAATGCCGTTTTCGGGGGAGACGCCCACTGCCGTTCCGATCACAGCATACCGGCTGCCGAGAACCTGAGAGAGATGCGCTCCCGCCGGCCACCAGGCCAGAGCAAGGCTGCCCAGCTGCCACTCGGCCTTTCCCCGCTGCAGATGGCTGTTGTGGGCAAAGGCCAGTACCCGTCCCCTGCCATCCAGGCCATGATTGCGATGCTCGCGGGCTGCCGCGTAAGCCAGGTTATCGGCCATCATCGCATCCCGAAGGCCCAGACATTGAACAATCCTCCTGCCTGGCTCTGACACACCCGGCTCTGAGACACTCGCCTGGGCAGCATGATAGTTTAAGAGCTTCCGCGCCATCTCTGCAAAATGAACGGCCTCAAGGTAGCGGTCTTCACCGTTCTTCGCCACCAGCTCCGGGCGGCGGACCTGCATCTCTGCTATCAGGTCCTCAACCTGAATTCGCAGGGTGCAGGCATCTGAGGAGAGCCCGATCGACTTTTTCGGGTCCATCATCGCCGCAGGGTTTTCCCATTCAGAGTCCTGGCCGAGAAGCCAGTCTATCTTCTGGCGCTCCTCATCTCTGCCGGTGCCAGGGCCATCAATCGAGGCCAGATAATCGAGAAAGAAATGAATAACCTGCCTGGGACTGTCAGCGAACATCATCTCAGTGGGACTGTCAAAGCCGTAGAACCGGAGCTTGGCGCGGTGCGCCTCATCGGCATTGTACTCTCTCATCCACTGCACAAGCTCTCGATTGGCCTCAAGCCTGCCAAAGCCGTGGCTGAACCCCGCCTCCCGGAGGTCATCATATGATTTCGGGCCGCGACCGGCCACGTGCTCGTTTACCGCTTGAGCTCGCGGAAAGCTGCTCTCCAGGGCGATGGCGGAAAAGCCATGCTCCTCCACCAGCCTCTGAAAGATCCGATTGCGGAGCAGAAGAATCTCCTCGCCGCCATGCAGCGCCTCACCCAGGCCCAAAACCCTCAGAGAAGGGTCAAGCGAGGCCATTAGCCTGTCCAGAGCGGCGTTCAGAGAGGTGGGCGAATCAAGGGAGAATGAAGTGGCCTGCTGCTTGATCCATTCGTCGAGAGTGGCATGGTCTGAGCAGGCCCTCCTCGAAGAAGACTGACTGCTTTTCATTCTCCCCATCCCTCCAGACTGTCGGGCCAATAGATGCACGGCATGATTCCTAAGATACAGCAAAGATGCAAATAATGTTTGCCGGCCAGTTCTTGATAAAATTGCTGCCACCCAGAAATTCGCCAATAATCTGACTAAGTAAAATTAGCTATTTTAATTTTGATAATTTTTGTTACTAATATCCGAAAAGATTATAAATCAACATCTCGATAGGCCATCCGCACCAAGCTACTTGGAGGGATTGATTGATGTCATCGAGAGCATTCTGCAGTTGCTTAGCTGTTATTTCGTGCATTATAATGATGATTCTTCCCGTTTTAGGGGAGGACATCAGCTATCCGCTGAATATGACCGATTCAGCAGGCCGCAATGTGACCATAGTCATGCCTATAGAGCGGGTAATTCCAATCAATACTAATGCCAATGAAGTTGTGACCATGCTCAAAGCGGTCGACAAAGTTGTTGCCGTGGATGTGGATGAGGCGAAAAAGAGCGAAATGCCAAAGGAGATCAAGAAAAAGCCGACAATCGGCAAGTGGGATAATCCCGACTACGAGATGATCGCCAATATCGCCATGAAAGGCGATACTATCGTGCCCGATATACTGCTAATTACATATCCTGAAGCAGATAAGAAGTATGGTGCAGAGCCAGTGGCGAAGGCTCTGGAGTCGTTTAAGAATATAACTGTGGTCGGCTTCAAGCTCTCCAAACCGGAGACCATGGAGGAGGAGATCGCAAAGCTAGGAATCCTGCTGGACAGGCAGAAAGAAGCGGCTGAATATATTGAATGGTACAATGGATACAAGAACAAGATCGAAGATGCCATCCGGGGAAAAACGCCGCCCAAGGTCTATGTGGAGATATGGAATAAAGGATCCGGGATGGGGGCATTGCCTTCTATCGGCAGAGGATCGGCCCTTTATAACCAGACCAAATTTGCCGGTGGAATCAATATCTGTAAAGACATAGAACAGATGTCTCCTAAAGTTGAATGGGAATGGGTGACCACCCAGAATCCGGATGTCATTGTAAGCCTGCAGTCTACAGATCAGATCGGATGGGAAAAGGGACCGAGCCAGGATAGCATAATGCTGGAAAAGGTGAGAAATGAGATACTCAGCCGTCCTGGAGCGTCTGCAGTCTCGGCGGTGAAAAACAAGAGGGTGTATGTAGTCAGCGGAAGCCAGTTCTATGGCCTGGATAGCATTGTAGGCGTCGCCTATTTCGCGAAGTTGTTCTATCCTGATATAGACCTGGACCCTGAACAGATTTATAAGGAATATCTGGAGCGCATGGATGTGAAATACCCGGATGGAAGGATACTGCTCTATCCGGAGGAGCAGGCCAAATAATAAGGATTACTTATCCTGCGTAACAGACCACTATCGTGTGCCAGAAAGCCCCTTGCACAGGCATACAAAATCGCCTGTGCAACGGACTCGCTGAAGAGAGAAAAGCCTAAATCGCTTCTAACCGGAACTATTGCCAGCCAGCAGGAAAACGATACCTAATTGCGGCCCTAAGTGAATGCCATCGGCGGAAGACTGATATGTATATGAGATAATAGCAATTTTGTTGTGTTCTATTGAATATCCAGCTCCTAAATTTTTATTGCTGCATAAAAATTCATTCTAATGCTTTGGATTATGCAGTTTTCTCCAGGGAAAACTGTTTAACCAGGAAGATCCCAAACGAGAAATGCTCATTGGATATAATCTGACTGATTAATACGCGCAAAAGGTATCTGATATGGTTGGTCCTCAGGATTCGAAAGATAAGATCAAGGTGTTCATCTCATACTCTCATAAGGATGAATCTCATAGGGATGAGCTGGAAAAACAACTTAAGGTCCTAGAGCGCAGTGATTTGATCTCCGCCTGGGATGATCGCGACATCGATGCTGGTGAAGAATGGCGCACCAAAATAGATGCCAATTTAGAGTCAGCCCAGATTATACTATTATTGATCAGCGCGAATTTTATGGCATCAGATTATTGCCATGATATAGAAATGCAGCGTGCTATGCAAAAACATGACTCTGGTGAAGCTCGCGTAATACCGATACTCCTTTCGCACGTTGACTGGAAAGATAGCCCATTTGCTAAGATTCAGATGCTGCCCAGCAATTCGAGACCTATAACGAGCGAAAAGTGGGTAAATACAGATGCCGCTTTTTATGACGTTGAACAGGGAATTAAAAGAGTAATTGAGAAGATTAGATCCGGACGTCTGAAAATAGGATCTGAGCCGTTTTCAGTAATAGTCGACCAAATGGAACGCGACGGATTCTCTACGATTACGGAAGCACTCAATAATGCGACACCAGGAGCAAAAATATTGGTGAGAGCAGGAGTTTATGATGAAGATATTATAATTGATAAGCCATTAGAAATCACAGGGGATGGTGTACTGGGAGATGTCATAATAAGAGCAGATAATAGCGATGCCATTCTGTTTAATGCGGTCCGTGGAAGGATATCAAATCTCATGCTAAAACAATCTAATCCAGATAAATTTGGATTAAATATAATTAAAGGAAATCTGGATGTTGAGGATTGTGACATAAGCAGTGATGACTCTTCCTGCATTGCAATACATAGCGGTGCTTTTCCAAAAATTTTGAATAACAAGATTCATGGAAGTAATAAAAGCGGGATATTTATTTTTGATAATGGACAAGGAGTAATTAATGGGAATAATATATATGGCAATGCCCTTTCAGGAATTTCAATAGAAGATCATTCGAATCCAACGGTAATAAATAATACAATTCATGATAATCGTTGTGGCATTTCCATTGTTGGTAATAGCAGGGGCTTGATTAATAGTAATAAGATTAGCAACAATGCGGGATTGGGCATCATGGTTTTATCGGCGTCAAAGCCAAATATTATAAACAATGAAATAAATAGGAATAGGAAGAGCGGACTCTGCATATCAGAAAGCGAAGCATTAATCCAAGGCAATGACATTCTAGATAATGTAGAATCTGGGATTATCATTCATTTGAGTGATCCGACCGTATCTAGAAATCACATACATCATAATAATAAAAGCGCATCCGCCTTGGATGACGATGAACCAATTCATGAAGAACAAGAGCCGACATTAGATGGTCAAGCTGAGCTGCTAAATCTATCCTCAAATCCTCAAGAAGATGATGTGCCATATAGCTCGGATCTCATCGATGAGGGATCTACCGAAAAAACAAAGCCAACTGATGAGGACCGCCATTTCGATGGATTGTCGGCATTAAATGCCTATTCTGAAAGCTTGGGATTAAGAGGCAAGAGCCTAACCGAGTGCATGAAAGATCTGAAGAATAGCATCTTTCCTGGGGCAATAAAATTATCGCGCGATGAATTAATAATCAGTGACGTTCAAAGCAAGATCAACTCCGATGAATCGGAATTATCAATATATGGAAGCGAACTCATTATCTATCCACCAGAGCCCAAACTGTCACATGCAGGTGTTTTAATATTTAGCGGAAATCCTGTTATATGTCAGAACTTTATAAAAGGAAATAATGGCTATGGAATATTTATTCAGAACGGAGAAGGGGCAATTGAGGACAACGATCTTTCCGGCAATGAGCTTGGTCCCTGTTTTGAATCCAGGTTGTCGAAATTCAAATTAATGAGAAATAAAGGTCTTGTTCAAAATAAAAAGTAAGGATAACTCGATAATCTTTTTAGGGTTGCCTTTTATTGGGCGAATTTGGCTCTCTTATTAATCGACAGCTATTATCTCATGGGATGAGTATTTATTTTATGAGTTCCAATTAGATAACGATCGAAGAAGGCAGAATGCCTATGGTTCAGTCAGGTGAGAATATGGGTTACGAATCTGTGATATTGTTCCTTCTTTTTATTGGTTTTATACTATTTTTGGTCTATCAAGCCTACATGGGAGAAAAATATGGTGCCGAAAGGGAAATTCGCAATGAGCAAGAGCAGGTAAATGCAGAGCTTTCTAACGTCTATTTCTGCGCCGCCAAATATAAACGGGAAGTATTGAGAGCTAAAGATATTATCGCCATTGGTTTGCAGTCCATTGAGAGTCAGAGAATAGATCTTGATGACAATGGAAGTAGAAATCTTGCATTAGCCATGTCTCAGATGGGAAGATCTGACAATTTTTTTACATTATTGATTGAAGCCATGAGGATGATGGCAAAGGCAGAAGATGACCTTCTCTACAGCATAGAAAGGTCGAATTCCAGGCTGGCAAAACTGAATGCCTATATTCAGTCACCGATCTTTCCCAGGATGGTGGCTGGGGAGATTGGCATACAAACCCAGCCCTACGATGGAGGCCGGTTATTGGAAATCGATAATCAAGTGAACATCCGTCTTGCGGAAATAAGCCATATGGAAGAGAATATCTCCCGAATTATGGGCTCAAGGATGCCAAAAATGTCACTTCCGGTTTTCCATGAGACGGTTCCTAACCAAAATCAAGACGGAAATGAACTCGAATTTTATTGGAATTAAAATATAAATTTTTATGGTAATTCTTATTATTTAACAGAATTAGAGGTAGGAAATGATAAACAATGTCATAAATCAGACTCAAGCAATTGGCATTGACCCTGCGTTCCTTATCGCAATTATCGGTCAAAACAAATGGTGGATCATAGTCATCTTTGTGCTTGTCTATACCCTATGGTCTACGGACTCCATTCTATCGGTGATCGCAGACTTCATATCCAAGTTAAAGAAGAGTACTAAAGGAGAAAATGCCACTGTTAGCGGAAGAAGTGCCTGCTTTCCGAGATATGATGGTCGCGAGATCGATGCAAAGTATGAGTTGATTGAGCATGGAAGTTTTGAGGGAAGAAGAGGAGCAGAGGATCAGAGCGATTTACAGGAATCACATTCGTCTGATCAATGATGATTCTTTTCTTAGAACACCTCGCGCTGGCAGACTGTATCTAAATGCAGCCTTTTGGATATTGATTTTTATTCTTCTTATCCTGTTCTGGCAATTAGCTATTCTGCTTGCGTTGCTGTATCTATTAAATGCCGAAAAGACTAGCACAGATAAGGAAAAATTTCTTGTGGAACTTGGATTTAATAGCAGCGAGGTCAATCGCGAAGGATGGTTGCATCCGAAGTGCCTGGGCGATTACTATCATCTTATCTGGTCATATGAGGCTGACTTTGTGATATCATATCTGAAGAAGCTGCCCATGGAACTGGATTGCAGGGAACAAAAGTTCGGCAGGATGATCCACTGCAATAATACAATTGTTCAACTAAGGGATCGAGATCAAGCTAATTTGCATGAGATATTTAGAAGAGTCAAACAGAGGGCAGATATGATAGATATCCCCATGAATTGCAGATGCTTTTTAACTCCTGCTGCTTTGCGGAAACGGATCTTTAGTGAATGGATAGCGGAAGTAATCAACAACGAAAGTCAAGATCAGAATAGCCGGCATTTTGAGGGGGATGGGCAGATGACATCGAGATTGAAAAATATCTCGGATATTCTGGAGAGAATTGATAATAGGTCCCGAGTCATGGGGGGCGATGTAATTGAGATTGAGGATGAATTGGCTAAATGCCACATTCCGTCAGTTACGAATAAGATGATCTTAAACTCTATCGAGGTTTGGAGGAGGTACAAAATCGTCGAGGATATGTCAATTATTGGGAACAGAATGATGGCAGATGATAATGCCTTGATCATTGAATACACATCCGATTGCCTTGACTGGATCCAGGAGTGACATAGCTCTTATTGATCCGGGACAAAAGGGCCTTTTATAGAAATTCCTCACCCCAAGAGGATGATCCTATGGATGATAGGCCTCCAGTTCGATAATATCCACAGTAGCCTTATTTTTGTCCTGAAGGATAATAATATCTCCGCTCTCAGGCCACAAAGGCTTATCTATCATCCATTGCAGCGATGTCGTCCCATTGGTTTCATCAAAGGCTATCCCAGAATAAAGCCTAATGCTCTTCCCAGATTCCAGCTGCGTTTTATTAATGAATTGGTATTTATCCTTATTGGATAATTTTTTTATTACCCAGTTGCTTAAATCCTCTGGGTAATTTCCGATATTAATTATTTGTACGTGTTTAGCTCCGTCTAATATCCTATAATTTCACCCCATTAAATATTATTTAGGCACCAGAAAAATTAAGTAATATAAAGATAATATTGTTCAATTGTGAGTATGGACAAAGACGAAATTATC
>Ga0209099_1000172_pt1 | contig 74406 bp, 58 predicted proteins | sample AD_JPNHW2_MetaG_FD_184430 | JGI IMG/M metagenome (GOLD analysis project Ga0209099, IMG submission 184430) | Active sludge microbial communities of municipal wastewater-treating anaerobic digesters from Japan - AD_JPNHW2_MetaG (SPAdes) (version 2) | ecosystem: Engineered > Bioreactor > Anaerobic...
TCCATATTCTTTGCCTGGCTCCTAAAGAACTAAGTATGGTTGAATTTATGGCAAAGTTAAAAGCAAATTCCAGTAAATGGTTCAGGGAAAAGACCAAATTGGATTTTAATTGGCAGGATGGTTATGCTGCCTTTTCCGTCAGTAAATCAAATTTGGATGAGGTGAAAGATTATATTGAACATCAGAATAATCATCATCATAATGTCACAGCGGAAGATGAATTTAATGCTTTTCTGAAAAAACATTGGAACCCGGATAAATTGAAGAAAAAACGATTAGTTTAATTGAATATCATTATTTTCCCGAGGGGCTTACGCCACCATCGCTATTATTGTGTCGCCCTAAGGGGCTTTCAGGATGCGGAAAAAATGATAAAAAAATATTGTAGCTTTCATTTTACGAGGGGCTTACGTCACCATCGCTATTATAGTGTCGCCCTAAGGGGCTTTTTTATTCGGAAGAACGATGTCCTCGTCGTTCAAGTATAAGAAGAGGTTTACCAGGAGGTCACCATTGCGATGCCGCCCTAAGGGGCTTTAATGTATCCTAACCCTCTAAACTTTCTAAAACTTATTTTCTTTTTTATGTCTTTTCAATATGAAATGTATATGAGGAGAGCTTTAAGCATCTAACCATCGGACACCATTTTATATATAACTGCCAATAAACGAAGCGATATATACCCTCCCCTAATTTATTTGAGTGGGCTATCATTTGAGAAAGCAGCTAAAATAATTCTGGAGGGATGCAAGTTTTTTAGAAAAAGAACTTGACCTGGATTAACAAGCTGGAAATAATGCAAATTATTGTTTGCTCCTACAAGGATTACGAGAAACGAGGGATATTAGATGCCCTCAACTAAAACAGAGAAACAATAAGTTGGAAGGGAAACCAACTTTTAGGTCTCAAAAAAGCGAATTGTTATATTGAATTATTAATTCATTAGGGAGGTAACCTTAACTCAATGAAAAATCAGATTGAAATTGACTTCCAAATTGATCCGGAGATGGAAAATGTAAGAATGTTATCTAACCCGGAAGGATATAAAGGGATTGCTGCTTTCCACAAGTATTGGGGTAAAAAACCTATTGAATGTCTGAATTTTATCATAGAGAAATTTACAAAACCAAATGATATTATACTCGATCCCTTTGTAGGGTCAGGTTTGATAGCTTTAGAGGCATTAAAAAGGAATCGTAAATTCATAGGTATTGATATTAATCCGATATCTATAGAACTAACAACACTTATGGCAAATTTGCCTTCATATGAAAGAATAAAGGATGCAGTTTCCGAAATAGAGAAGAAGGCCAAAGACCAAATAAACTCTTGTTATCAAACTCATAATAACTCAATAGCTACACACTATCTATATAGTGGTAATGCAATACAATCTGTATGGATAAAAGGGCATAAAAATCAAAGAATAGAGTTAAGCCCGGATAAGAATGATATAGCGTTATTAGAAAAATTTAGCGAGTATAAAACTAAGAATATCGGCAATCCACAATTCTTTCAAAATAGCCGAATTAATACAGACAAGACGATGACAATATACGATCTGTTTACTACAAGAGCATTGTTCTGTATTGATACTTTAATTGATCAAATAAATATGTTTGAACCTGATATCCGAAGAGCATTATTGTTAGTTCTCACATCCTCCTCCGGGCAAATGTCAAAAATGGTATTTGCCATAGCTAATAGGGGGAAAAAATCAGGTTTGAGCAGTGACAAAATTGAGGTAGGTAGTTGGGCAATAGGATATTGGCGTCCCACTATCCATTTTGAGATTAATGTTTGGAATTGTTTTGTGAATAAAGCAAACAAATTTCTTAAATCCCTGAAATATATTGATAAAAACCCATATATAGACATCTCCAAAAGTTTGGAAGATATTTTTGATTCCAGTTCAAACCTTTTATTAATTTTAGGAGATACGAGAAGTGAAATTAAGAGAATTAGGGATAATTCTATAGATTTAGTCATTACTGATCCACCCCATGGAGATAGGATTCCTTATTTAGAACTTAGCTCTGTCTGGAATGCTATATTAAAAGCTGAGCCCCAATATTCTAACGAAATCGTTGTATCTAATGCTAAAGAAAGAGGAAAAAATCTAAAGCACTATAATGAAATTATGGAAGAAGTAACAACCCAATTATTTAGAGTATTAAAACCTGATGGTATCCTGGCTCTGATTTTTAACTCAACTGACATAAAATACTGGGAATTTCTTATAAACGCTTCTAAGCATAATGGTATTAGTTTTATTGGATGTTTTCCAATGAATTATTCGGCTTCTTCTATAGTTCAGGATAATAGAAGAGGAGCGTTAAAACAGGATTTTGTGCTGATCTATATTAAAGGTCCAACTGCAAATAGAGAATCTGTAATCAATAACTTATCAAGTATTCCAGGGTGGTCAAATTCCTATCCGGTTAGAGTGAGAACGCAACGGATTGAAGCAAGGTAGCCCTTTTTTAAATAAAACTTGACGCGAATTGACAAGGTGTAAATAAAGTAATTATATATTTTCTTAACATAGATTGTGAGAAACGAGGGATATTAGATGCCCTCAACTAAACAGAGAAACAATAAGTTGGAATTAGCAACAACAATTGTGTCTCAACAAATAAAGAGTATACTGGAGGTAAAGTATGCGAAGCAAAAATAATTTACAGTCGTGGGCTGTTTTTTGTAAAGCAGTAAAATTGGCAGGTGATAACGCATCGGAGATACGAAGTATTATTGATAACTTAGATTTTCATAAGAAAAATATTGAGCTAGGAGATATCAACCGAATTAATGCCAGATACAGATTGGTAAAGGAGATTAAGAATATAGAGTATGATTCATATTCCAAGCCGGTTGCTGAGGCATACACTGCCCTTTTTAAGGCATTCCTGACATATTCTGTCTTAGAACAATACATGAAGTTATTGACTGGAGCGAATTCAACAGAACAAATATTAAACAAACCGAATCCGCTATATCCGGATGGGCAAAAGAATTTGGCAACAGCAATAAAAAATCTACCCAATAGTAAAAGATTCCTTGAGTTTGTAAAGGACAAACTATATAAACATAAGCCAGGCGATGATACTGCTGCAGAAAAAGAGATAGGGTATTATCTGGAAGGAAATGATTTTCAGCCAATCGCCATAATAGCAGCCGTGAGGCATGTTTTTGTACACGGTAAACTAACACCCTCTGCCAACAAATCGTATCCTAAAAATACGGCTAAAATTCTCAACATCTTAACAGACTCAATTCTCGAAGCCATAGATAATGATTTCAGTGAAAGAGTAGGCAATCATAAATCAACATAAACTTTTAATGGAGGAACCAATGTAATAAATTATTTACACATTAGCTTTCATTTTTGTTTGTGCACTTCTGTTATTCACACCGTCAGCTTTCTACTTGATTTCACCATTACATTCAAGTCAGAATGTTGACATATGACCAACATTTATGTGGCATCAGTCAACTATCGCTACAGATGTAACATACAATGTACACATCAGTACTGACGGAATTTTTTTCTGATGCAAACACGGTTGTGTACGAAAGTGTTTCAAGTACTCAGTTCAGACCATCAGTAGATTTGGTGATGGGTAATGCAGTTTACTTTTGGAAAGTGCCGACGATAGATCAAAATGGACAAAGCACTTGGACAACCACTTTGGGATCACAAACAGGTTGTTGGATGTTTTTCACAATACCAGTCAGTTTTAAGGATCACTTTTTGCCCTAAGCTGAGAGCATAAATCAAGTGTTTATCTAACCTTAATCAAGCGTTAATTATTAACGCTTGATTAAGGTATGTTAAACGGTAGATTGATGGCTTTGGATAAGGAATATAGGAAACAGCTATATGAGGATGTTATTTTCTGTTTTAACTCACAATTTATCGGTTTGGAAACCAGTTGTAGTGCGGTTGGAAGGGTGTGTGCTTTTTGTTTTAACTCACAATTTTTCGGTTTGGAAACCAGCTATAGAGCGGTTGGAAGTGAAAAAGAGGGTGGGGTGTAGAGAGATTGAAGGCAGGTGAAAATTGTAAGTCAAAATCTCCCGCCGTCTGCATTGTGACTTTTCCGAGGGGCTTACGCACCCATCGCTATTTTTGTGTCGCCCTAAAGGGCTTTTGGCAAAGGGCTGAGAGCGAAAAGTTTATCCTTGTTGTTCAAAAGAAACCAGGTTTTTTTGCGTTACCGCTTGCTTGTTGGTAATGAAATAAAGCGTTAGAGGTGGTTGACGAGGAGGTAACCATTGCGGGAAAAAAGCGGGAAAAGTGGTTGACCAGGAGGTCACCATTGCGGAAAAAGTGCGAAAAATGGTTGACGAGGACGTCAACACTCCGCACACTAAAGGGCTTTTTTATTCGGAAGAACGACGTCCTCGTCGTTCATAAGAAACCAGGTTTTTTTCGTTACCGCTTGCTTGTTGGTAATGAAATAAAGCGCAAGAGGTGGTTGGCCAGGAGGTCAACACTCCGCACACTAAAGGGCTTTTGTATTCGGAAGAACGACGTCCTCGTCGTTCAAAAGAAACCAGGTTTTTTTGCGTTACCGCTTGCTTGTTGGTAATGAAATAAAGCGTGAAAGGTGGTTGACGAGGACGTCAACACTCCGATGTTTACCTAAAGGGCTTTTGTATTCGGAAGAACGACGTCCTCGTCGTTCATAAGAAACCATTTTTGATTGCCATCCACATAAGTTGTTACTTGAATCCTTCCAATTGTAATTATCACTTATAGTTGTCATATTGGAATGAATACTTTAGGAAGATGTTTTTTTCTTTTATCACCCAAGCTTATAGAAAAAAACTTGACTTGGATTGATAATCTGGAAATAATGTAATTATATATTTTCTTAACATAGATTGTGAGAAACGAGGGATATTAGATTTCCTCAAATAAGCTGAAAAACAATGAGTTGGAATGGACACCACTTTTTAGGACATAGCAGAGAAAACTAATCCTAAAGGATGATTAATATGGTGTTTCAAGATTACTTAATAACAGTAGTGAATTATTGGCTTTGCTTAAAAGCAAAGTTTTATTAGCACATAATAAGATAAAGAGGAGTATAATATGGATTTAACTATTGATATTAGGTTTGAGGATATTATGCCCAAATGCGATATAGACGATTTGTTAGAATCCTTGGGCATTGAAAATGACATCCTTAAAGATTCACTTACCAAGTTAGCCAAAGCTGCAATTGAAGAATATATTTTAATGCTAACCGGTAACACGCTGTTCTCAAAAGCAGACGAAATCAAACAACTTCGTCTTTTCTTGATTATCCGTCGTTATTTTGAAGAAGAATTACCAACGGTTCAAGAGATATCTTATATGTTTCATATAACAGATACAGCAGCAAATACTTTATTAAAGAATGTTCTCTCTAAATACAGTAAAGGTTTAGAAAAGAGTTTGAATCAATATATTTACAAGATGTTAAAATCTGCAAAATACCGTGATAAAAAAAAGATTATGGTTTGTACTTCCCCAGAAATTCTGGCAAGAATGAATCAAAAGCTAAGCACTGAAGCCCCTAGTTTAAAAAAAGTAAATAAAGTATTCGGATCTGCTGGGGAAATTGAATGCAGTGAGGATACTTATAATAAACTAAAAGAACTATATGGACCTCAAAATGGGAAGTAATAATATTGCATTAGTATCACTAATATTGGTTATATTAGTATTCTTCCTGGAGGAAATACAACAAGAATATTTAATATTTGAAAACAAAAAAATACCTCCAACAGATCAAAAAATTGAAAGAAAAAATTGGCATTCAAGCAAAATGTCTATTTTCTTTAGAATTTTATTCAGCATTGTCTTTGAAATAGTAGTTATAACTGTTTATTCCAGTGTTGTTATTGATGTTTTTTTGAACTATAAATTTAGTTTAAAACATCCAGATATAAATTGCAGCTTATCTGTATTATTCTACTTCTCTGTAATTGCTTTATTGATATATTCTGTTAGTTTAATAATAAAGGTAATAAAAAAAAGATAGCCCTTTTCTTTGTTTACGGTATAAAACATAAACCGATTTTTTTAGGTTTTAACTCACAATTTTTCAGTTTGGAAACCAGTTGCAGAGCGGTTGGAAGTGAAAAAGATGGTGGGGTGTAGAGAGATTGAAGGCAGGTGAAAATTGTAAGTCAAAACCTTCCGCCGTCTGCATTGTGATTTTTCCGAGGGGCTTACGCACCCATCGCTATTATTGTGTCGCCCTTAGGGGCTTTTGGCAAAGGGCTGAGAGCTAAGGGTTTTTCAGCCATTTTTTGATCTCAACCCTCTAAACTTTTTCAACTTTCAAAACCTTATTTTCTTTATGATTTTTCTTTTATGTCTTTTCATTATGGAATGGATATAATTCTTTTACTTTATCTTCCAGCCATTCCAGAATTTCTAATTCCGCAATTGCTTTTTTCTTCATATCCTTACGATATTCAAGATAAGTGCGGGCTTTTATATCGCTGGATTGAGCGTAAATGGTCTTTCCGTCTAAATTCATAACTTGTATTCCTCACCAAATTTCTGTTTGATGATAAGTGAGAGTTTTAATTGCCTCGTAGGCAATCTCAGGATATATTTCATAGCCAATACCATTACGTTTTAAATCAGCAGCAGCAGAAAGAGTTACTCCTGATCCGGCAAAAGGATCAAGAATTGTTTCTCCAATATAACTAAACGCTTTAATTAAACGGAATGGAAGTTCATAAGGAAAAGGTGCTATATGATTTCTGTTATCTCCACTTCCCTGTGGTTTCATAACCCAAACATCACTTTTCTTAATTGACAGCCAAAAGTCCTTGTCCAATTTGGACTGTTCTTTTTGCTCTTTAGTGAGATGTCCATATTTATTAAAGCCCTTCTTTTCCGGTTTATCAAACTCCAGAATGAATTCGTGCATATTGTTAATTAAAATTCCACCCGGATAAGGATAAGTACCAAAATGTGCTCGGACGGCATTGGTTTTTTGCCAGATAATATCTCTTTTGAATATAAATCCTATTTTCTCACATAAATCTATGGTTCTTCCTACTAAATTTAAGGTTCTAAACTTCCCTTTATCTAACCGAACAGGAAGGTTCATAATATTGATAAATGCTTTTCTACCTGGTTGTAAGACCCTGAAAACTTCTTTCCAGACCTTTCCTATTTCCTCAAACCATTCATCTATGTTATGAATATTACCAAGATCATCAGAAACCGGTTCTCCTGAATACATTTTGGTATCAAAATAAGGTGGTGAAGTAATCATTAGATGGATGCTATTATCCTCTTGCTCTTCCATACGCATAGAGTTCTCTATATAAATTCTTTGAATTGAGCCATTGATCTCAATAACATTCACTTTTTCTATATCCGAACTTTTACTTTTAGTTTTAGGTATAAAATTTGAACTGTAGTCCTTTAACTCTTTCAGATCAAAGCGCATTTGTCCGCTTGTAGCAATTTGTGCTTTTATAAGATGTTTATTGACAATATTATGCAGCATCTCTACGGTTATCCCTAAAAATTTTGCTGCTTCTATGGCTGATAGATAAGTTCTATTTTTATAGTCCGTTAGTTCCATTTTTCGTTAACCAAGTTTATCCTTATGAATTTTGTGGTAGTTACAGAACAAATTATGCAATTCTTCCCTCCTGTGAATACGCATTATATATTCCTTGTAGAGTTGCCTAAATTTTAAAGCATCCATTTTTTAGACAAAGGACAACAAATCTCCTTCTCTCCCTTTATTAACAAACACTAAAACCGTTTTGGGGCTCTACCAAAGTGTAATTAGGCAACCAGATATTCTACTTTCTTAAAAAAAATCCCTTCTCACTATATTACTTCTATCCTATAAAAACCAAGCGTTAAATACTGTCAACGAAATTCACTTCCAAACTCGGATTCCTCTTCTCATAATTATTTTAGCTATTATACCCAAAGAAATGCCGGAAACCAAACTGGGGAGGGGACTTTTTCTTTTCCACCAGACCTAAGGTCTTAAAAAATATACTTTATGCTACAGCGGTAGTTGCAGAATCGGAATTCTCCGAATTATTTTACCAAAACCAACCAACAATTTACTTGACACGGGTGGTGTTTGATAAAAGAGAGAACTTGTAAGAAGAGTTTTGTACCGTCGCTCGCTGTAGCGCCAATTTCTTGTGTAGTGTTTGATAAAAGAGAGAACTTATAAGAAGAGTTTTGTACCGGCGCTCGCTGTAGCGCCAATTTCTTGTGTAGTGTTTGTTAAAAGAGAGAACTTGTAAGAAGAGTTTTGTACCGGCGCTCGCTGTAGCGCCAATTTTTAGTGTAGTGTTTGTTATAAGAGAGAACTTATAAGAAGAGTTTTGTACCGGCGCTCGCTGTAGCGCCAATTTCTTGTGTAGTGTTTGATAAAAGAGAGAACTTATACGAAGAGAGAAAAATGATGAAAAATAGATATTACATAATCCCGGGTTTAGCAATTATCCTGTTTTTGCTTTCCGCTTGTGAATCCGGAGGGAAGCTGCAGGTTTTTAACCAATGTTCCTATCCTGCCTATCTTAGAGTGGATAATATGGATCAGAAGACAATTCCTGCAGGGGAATCCGTTTCCTATAATATAGACACGGACACCCAAAATATTTTTACCGGCGAAGTGAAAAAGAAGCTGAAACTATGGTTAGTAGGGGAAACATACAGTATATATGATCAGGTGCAGAATATTTACATAGATTCTACCTGGATTGAAGTGAAAGCTGGTAAAACATACAGCATTTACCTAAATCCCAATCGTGCTTGCGTGAAGGTTGTAAACAACTCCGATAAGATAATCACCCAAGCGGAAATTTGGCAGCATAGTCCTTTAACTTATTATCAGGTAGGCGTTTTGTATAATATTTTACCTGGCGAAAGCAGATTTTTACGAGTGGACTATGGAACGAATTATTACTATCAGGTGGAATTATACTTGCAGGATGAATCCCATTACACTTTTGTAGATAGTGAAGAAATTTTAGGCAAAGATGAGCAGTATTTAGTTACTTTTAATGGAGAATAAAGCAAGCGGGCAAACTTGCGGGGCAAAAAATAAAAGGACAAGGAGTTAATAATGAAGAGGATCTATCTGGGCTTAATCCTTATCTGCTGTATTCTAAATTTAGGGGCAATACTTCCTCCGGAATACGCAAGTTATCCTTTGCAACAAGACCCGGAAGTAATATCCGGCACTTTGGATAATGGCTTGAAATATTACATCAAGCAAAATGCCAAACCTGAAAAACGACTTGAGCTTCAGCTTTTAATTGATGCCGGCAGCATTGTGGAAGATGATGACCAACGCGGTCTGGCTCATTTTGTAGAACACATGGCTTTCAACGGCACTAAAAACTTCCCCCGAACCGAAATGGTAGATTATCTCACTTCCATTGGAATGGGCTTTCATAATGGCTTAAATGGCGGAACCAGTTATGATTTTACCCTTTATGGCTTTAGTTTGCCTACAGACGATGAAACTAAAATGAAAAAGGGAATTTCCATTTTGTCTGATATCGCCTGGCAGGTAAGTTTTGACCCCTCTGAAATTGAACGCGAAAGAGGTATTGTAATGGAAGAATGGAGGTTGGGACAAAGTGCACAGCAAAGAATTGAGGATCAAATAGATCAAGTGCGTTTTGCCGGTTCGCGTTATGTTGAGCGTAATCCTATCGGCACAATTGAGAATCTTAAGACCTTCAAACCGGAGAGCTTAATTCGTTATTATCAGGATTGGTATCGTCCCGATTTGGAAACTGTCTTCATTGTAGGCGATTGTGACCCCCAAAAAATGGAGAACTTGGTTAAAGAATACTTCGGTGTTATCCCTAAAAGAGAAAATCCGCGTCCCCGCTTAAGTTATCCTGTTCCCGATAATATTGAACCGAGAGCGGTTACAGTTTTGGATAAAGAACAGCCCTACACGATGTTAAGAAGTACCTGGAAGGTTAAAAACGCTCCTCTAACTGATTTGGGTTCTCTGTATAATGATATGAAGCAGGATTTATTTTTCACGATGGCAAATGCAAGGTTGCAGGAGCTTAGTCAACAGCCCGATCCCTCTTTTTCTTATGCCTCTATATATAATACCAACTGGATGCGGGGCTTTAATGCTACGGAATGTATTATGTTTGCCAATGAAGGTCGCAGCGAAGATGCCTTCAGAACTTTAATAACAGAATTGGCTCGTATTAAACAGTATGGTTATCAATCTGCCGAATTGGAAAGAGCCAGGCAAATAATGATCAGGCAGGCAGAAAAAATGCTTGCCGATAAACCGACAATGGATTCCGAAGATGTAATTTGGGAGCTTTTGGATGCCGTAATGTCTGAAGATACAATTCTCAGCGCTGAAACCTATGAACAAATGCTGAAAGGGCTGATCTATGAAATTGCCTTAAGCGAAGTGAACGACATTGTTGATGATGTTATTACCTCTGAAAATCTTACTTTAAGTTTAGCTGGAACGGATAAACCAGGAGCAAAATATCCCTCGCGCGAGGACTTGCTGAATATTTATCAGCAGTCAATTGCTCAGGAACTGGAACCCTGGGAAGATATAACCGTGAATGAACCGCTTTTGGAAACAATTCCCATTCCGGGAAAAATAACTAAAGAAAAGGTCTTTCCCAAGTCCGGAATCAAACAATGGGTTCTTTCCAATGGAATAACTGTTTACAGCAAAAAAACGGATTTTAAGGCAGATGAGGTTATTCTAATAGCACAAAGTCCCGGGGGAAAGGCAAAACTGAAACCGGAAAATTATAAATCTGCCGACTTATTATCCCAATATTTCAGTGTATCGGGTTTTGGTAATTTTGATGCTCCTGCTTTGCAAAAGGCATTAGCAGGCAAAATTGTGTATGTTTATCCAACAATTTACTCTTATTCAGAGGGTTGGAGAGGTTCTTGTTCTCCGCAAGATTTGGAATTGATGTTCCAAATGCTCTATCAATATAATTATGCTCCCAGATATAATGAAGAAGCATTTTCTGCAGCTGTTGCCTCAACCAGGGCTCGGGTTCAAAACTATTTGCTGGAACCATCCAACGCCTTCTTTGATACTTTAAATGTGCTGATGTTCAATAATCATCCTCTGAAAAGAAATTTGCATCCGGAAGACCTGGATAGCGTTACTCTGAAACAGTTAAAAGATATTTTCCAAGACCGCTTTGGCGATTATACCGATTTCACTTTTTATGTTGTCGGCAATTTTGCTGAAGACCAATTAAAGGATTATTGCCAAACATATTTAGCCAATTTACCTGCAAAGGGAAGAAAGGAAAAAATGACCGATGCCGGCGTTAGAGCTTTTAACGGGAAAAAGGAAATCAGTTTCCATAAAGGCACTGAACGCAGTTTTGTATCTAATGTAACAAACAATAAGGCATCGTTTTCCCCGCAAAACAATGTGCAACAATCCGCTCTGCAAATGATTGCTTACGAAAAACTGCGGGAAAATGTCCGCGAAAATATGAGCGGTGCTTATGTTGTTGAAATTCAGAGTTTTTATGACTTTCTGCCTAAACCTGGTGTTTTCACTTTAACTTTGATGGGTTGTGATCCTGAAAGAGCCAAGGAATTGAACGCCGCTATCTTTGCCACTTTGGATAGCTTGAAAAACGGACTTTTTGCGGATAAATATATAGAATCCACTAAAACCACTCTGCATAAAAGGTATGAAGAAAACATCAAGTCCAATAGATACTGGGTGAATAATATGAGTGAGAATATTTCTTACGGCTTACCGATTGACTGTTTTCTGGATTATCCTGTGCTGTATGACAAACTGGATAAGAAAGCTATAACCAAAACCGCTAAACAGTATTTCGTTTTTGATAAATCCCTGCTTTCGGTGTATATGTTTCCGGAAAAAGAGAATCGCTAACAGAAGGATTTAAGCCACCGAAAAAACCGAATTGGGTGAAGGGTGAACGGTGAACGGTGAAGGGATTGAGAGAGATGGCGAGATGGCGAGATGGCGAGATGGAAAGAGAGAGATAGCGAGATGGTTATTTTTAGCTACCGAAAAAACCGAATACACCGAAAGATTTTTTACAAAGAGAGAAAGAGAAAAAGAGAAAAAGAGATTTTTTAAACAAAGAGAGAAAGAGGAAAAGAGGAAAAGAGATTGAATGGAGAATGGAGATACCTTATAGCCCCTTAGGGCGACACTATAATAGCGATGGAGGCGTAAGCCCCTCGAAAAATGCGGGAAAAAATATCTCTCTGCCCTCCGCTCTCCGCTCTCCGCCAAAAGCTCTTCTTTCCGGAGGGACGATGTCCTCATCGTCCCTGCTTAAAAAAAGTGGTTGACCAGGAGGTCAACCCTCCGATGTCTCTCTTTAGGGCAACACTATAAAAGCCGCTATCTTTTTTTTATCCAAAAAAGAATGAAGAATTACCTATAGAACAACAATTTTGCGCGTAACGGGTTTTTCTCCTTTAACCTTAATCTTCAGGAAATAGATGCCTGAAGAACTGCGTTTACCTTTGTTATCTATCCCGTTCCAGAGAAATGTCTTTTCTTCCTGCAGCTTTTTTCTTAAAACCAATTGCCCTTTCAGGTTATAAACTTCCACTATAGAAGAGCTATTTTCCGCATTTTTAACTTCCACTTTTAGAACCGAGCCCGATATAAAACTAACCGGATTAGGATATACAGCTACGCTTACAGGTTTCTGAATAGGGTCTTCATTCCCTACATAAATTACGGTAACATAGTTACTTGGTTCCGATTCATTTATTCCATCTGTAGCAGTTACATAAAAGTATGTAGTAATTTGAGGATTAAAGTTAGTAACGATATAATCGCTATGGGAAAAAGGCATTTCATCTAAAAAGACCCCGTTTTCATATATCCGATAGTGAGTCCAGCTGTAATTTCCCTGTGCCGGTGCCTGCCAAAATAGTTGAATATGAATATGAATATCAATATCGGGGTTAAAGGCAAGAAAAGAAGGAATTTCATTTAGCGGCTCAGGTATAAAGAAAGTAACATTACCTTCTGTTAGAGGGTCATTATTATCCGGTATATGAATTATGTTGTCCGTGGCTATGGTATAATGATTTTGGTAGTGAAAAAGCGTTTCTTCCAGCCCTTTCATCCGTTTATCAACAACATTTCCTGCGAAGTCCTTCCGGGTAAAAAGTAAATAAGGAGGTGCACCATATTCCGTAACACAATTATTAACTTGCACTTCGGTAGTTACAATAATATTTCCCGGATAGCCCACTTCGGTCTCTTGCCAGCTGTCCCCAGCATTGATATGCAGATATTTTCTATAAACAATTCCCCAAGGCAGTTCTGTAACCACTTCCCCTGTGGGAGTTCGCCAAAAGTTTCTTCTCAGATATAGATAATCACCTTCAGCATAAACCCAGTCCAATTTATCATAGCCATATAAACCCTTGCCTGTTAATATAGGATATTCTGTTACACTATTCTCCTGCATTGGCTCCCCTACATATTCATAACGAGCCAGAGGACTATCTGTAACTTCAATTATACCGATATTTACTATATATCCAGAATGAGGTGAAAAAACAGTAGGATTAAGATAACCACCGGCACAACCATAGAGTTCTTTTCCTGTCCCTGCTTCGGTTAGAACAACCTGGGCATAAAAAACGGTATTGATATCCGTTTCAAAGGAATAAGAAAGTTGCGAAAGAGGAATTGTAACATAGATATACCTATCAACAAAAGTGATCAGTTCCAAGCGTGCTGAAGCAATTTGTGCTGTTCCAGTATAAATATAACTGCCTGTGATAGTTGTATTTTGCAGAGGAATAATAAAAGGTTCAAAATCCACAGTCGGCAAAGCTGCATTATCATTGTGGTCATTGATGGTTTGGGCAATTTCTGCTTCCGTAGCAAACCCCCAATTGTTATTTTCTGCCATAATAATAAAATTGGCATTAGGATAAGCATCGCAATAAACGGAATTATTGTGATTGTTAACATCAATATTGTTGATAATGGTATTTTCGCCCTGAGCCCAAATATGATTTAAAGTTAGATCTCCCAAAACAGGTTTGCCATTATTAGTAATGTAAAAACCGGTATAATTACCCTCAATATGATTGCGTTCAAAATAGGGCACGGAAGTTACTCCCGAAACCATTACTCCTGCTCCGGAATTCATATCTCCAGGAATAAAATTGTAGTTAATTTGATTATCAGCTACATAACCTGATGCCTGCAAAAGATAGATTCCGGTGTAGTTATACTCAATGATATTATGCAAAATTTGCGGATTGATAGAACCCGAAGAAGCAATATCCCAAGCCGAAATTCCCTGCTTGTAGTTGTGATGAATATGATTATATAAGATATTGGGATTGCACTGATTTACGCCTGATTGATTGCCCATTTGAATAGCTGCCCGAAATTGAGCTCCCGTTCCATTATAACGGATTTCATTGTATCTGATATAGGCATTGCTATTGGAAGTGACAAGAATCGCATTTTGGGTGCAGTTTTCAATTAAACAATACTCCACTACATTAGGCAAAGGAACTGCCGACCCGATGCCATAAAACTCCATTCCTTTTTCACATAAGTTTATATGACAGTGAGAGATAGCGATAGGGGAATTGATAGTGCGCACTCCATAAGTGGCATACTCAAGATAAACATAATTCAAATGACTGGTATGCTGTAAATCCTCAAAACGCAAACCAGGCCAGAGAGTAGTCGGATTTGCCTGCATATTTAAAATTCGGATACTATCTACCTCTGTTCCATAGGCATTTAATATTCCCTCCACGGTAATTTGATAGGAGCCCAAAAGGTGAATTTCTACCCCTGCCTGAATAATTAAAGAATCGGATGCAGGAACAGTTATTGCTCCAATTACTTCGTAAGGATTGTTTACAGGAGACCAAATTCCACTTTGGTTTCCACTCACTTGAATGGCAAAGCTTAAGGAAATTAGGGTTGTAATAATAAGAATAAAAGCTATGCGTTTCATAATAATCACCTCCCTGCAGGTTTGGAACTGGCGAATTCCCTTTCGGAAAACCGCACCAGAAAAATTACTTTAAGAAAATAAAACATCGTGGCAAAGCGGATATAAATACTATCGCTTTGCCACTTTAAGAAACTATAACTATCCGTTACAGTTAGTTATTCGGAAATTGCCTGAACCGGACAGGTTGCAATGCAAGCACCGCAATCAATGCAAAGAGAACCGTCACACTCTGCTTTATCATTTACCATTTTTAAAGCAGTAACCGGACAAACATCAACGCAGGCACCGCATCCGATGCAGGTTTCTTTATCTACTTTGACAGCCATTTTGTGTCTCCTGAATGTTTTTTTCTACTATTTTATCTGCTCTCTATCCGTCAAGCAAAATATCGAGTGCTACATTTTGCAGTTGGAGAAATACAGGGAGGCAAATTCTCTCTTAACCCAAAACTGAATGCTTCTCCAGAAAGCAATGCTTTCGCATTGTCCACTGGATGCGTAATGCCCAGAGCAAAGTATCCAATTCAGCCCCATATTGCTTTCTGGCTATAATTTCTACTGCCTTCTACGGATGCTTGTTAATGTGCCAATGTAGAAAGCCGTTAGGGGTGAAGTAATATTGAGCGGATAAATCATTTACATCTCCCTGGTTAAAATGCCGTATAGAGCAGTGTTTATGTAATAGTTAGAACGGATTATTTTCTGCTTCTTTAGTAATTTATCTTCGCAAAGAGCATCCAGATACTTGGTAGCAGTATGACGGCTAACTCCCAAGTCCCTCATCATAAACTCAATCTTGGTATAGGGATGAAAGAACAGATTGTTGATCAAGTCCTGAGAGTAGAATTTATGATGAGCCCTGATAAAGTGTTTATAATCCTGCAGTGCTTTGCTGATGGCTTTCACCATCAGGATTGTCTGTTGGGATGTCTCTTCCACAGCGGTTAGCATAAATAGTATCCATTCTTCCCAGGCAGATTCTTCCCGAACCTTTTGCAGCAGGTTATAATAAGCTCCTTTGTTTTTAACAATATAACGGCTTAGATATAAAATTGGTATATCCGATAGGTCTTTGAGCACCGGATAAAGAACATTGATTATTCTGCCTGTGCGGCCGTTGCCATCGTAGAAAGGATGAATACTCTCAAACTGATAGTGAATTACAGCCATTTTTATCAAGGGGTCAATATCAATTGTGCTGTCTTCATTGAGATACTTTTCCAGGTTAGACATCAGGTCAATAATCTCTTGAGGATTTTGAGGAGGAGTATATACAATCTCACCGGTCTGCTCGTTCCTAAGCTCCGTACCGGGTAGTTTTCGGAATCCGGAACGATGAGATTCCAGTTCTGCTTGAATTTCAATTATGTGATTAGATGTGAGCAATCCATTTTCTTTAACTAAGGAGTGACCTTTCTTTAGGGCGGTTACATAACGGCTTACTTCTTTCGCTGCTGCACTTAAAGTGTGCTCTGGAAAGATATCCTCTCTATACAAATCGTCATAAGTGGTGATTATATTTTCAATTGCGGAACTGTCTTTAGCTTCCTGAAGAGCAAGAGTATTAATAAGGATTGCTTGATTGGGTATAGTTGCAGAAACCCCCTTCAGTTCAGCCAGATATCTATGAGCAGAAGCGGCTTTACGCAGTATCCTCTTTGTCTCTAAATCAACAACGGGTGGTAGTTTACTCAGCATAAAGTTCATTGTTGTCTCCTATAGTGGAAATGAACAGAAAATTTTGCTCAATGCAATCCGTTATATGTCCAACAAACTGGCATTTTCTATACACATAATAAGCCATAAGTCCAAAAAAGTGAGTTTTCCTGGACATATAACTGGACGCCCTGCTTACCCCCAGAGGTAAACACATATCTCTTTGATGGACAGCCACCTGTCCTGCAGAGGATTCATAGTCACTCCTACTTAGCTTTCTGGGAATGGAATTATGCATTTCTGCATAGATTCAATTTTATACCTTTTTGGAACTGATTTCATACTTCACAGAACCCTTTCAATTTGTCAATCGTTAAATTTTGCTTCTCTACGCAGATAACCGCATAGAAATAGTTAATTTTAGATAGAAATGAGATTACCACTGACAATGGGGGCATTGTATAAATATCTGTAGAATTCCACAAGCATTGTGCTATAAATGCCTATTAACTACTGCAACTATGAAATTTGCAGCAAGTTAGCTCTTTGCCTGTTATTCCTTGCTTGACAAAAACCTGCACGGTAAAAGCAATTACTTTACTTCGCCGGCACAAAGGATGAATAATGAAAGAATTATTAACTGACCTTTCCAATATGGCAGAGGTCTTTTCCGCTCTATTTTCCCCGGAGAAAAAATCCGCTGCTCAGACCTTTTTCTTAAAACAGCTTGCGCTTAGTATGCATACTTTTTATCAGGGCAAAATGCAAACCCTTCCCAAAGCAGGAATTTGGGGTTTTAATTGGTTTAATGTTTGGTACACTCCCGGGGTTTCTGCTGTCTCAACTGCCATTCGTGATGAGATGTTAAAATCCTATTCTTTAACTAATCGCAGTAACCTTGTTGCCGTTGTAAGCGATTCCACCAGGGTTTTGGGAGATGGAGATTGTGGAATTGCAGGCGGATTGGGAGTGATGGAAGGTAAAGCAATGTTAATGAAATACTTATCTGCCTGTGACGCTATTGCTTTGTGTATAGATAGTCGCAACCAGGAGGGTAAGCCCCAAGCCCATAAAATAATTGACTTCGTAAAAATGTTGCAGCCCTCAGTCGGAGCCGTTAACCTGGAAGATATTTCCCAACCCAATTGTTACACTGTTTTGGATGAACTAAGGCAGAGCTGTTCTATTCCCGTTTGGCATGATGACGCTCAAGGAACTGCCTGCGTAACTTTAGCGGGCTTGCTGAATGCCTTGAAACTGGCTGAAAAAGAGCTGGATAAAATAAAATGCGTGCTCTTTGGAGCTGGTGCTTCCAATTCTACTATTGCCAATTTTCTTTTACAGAGCGGATTAAATCCGGAGCGGTTAATCGTTTTTGACAGCAAAGGGTCTTTACATCCTTGCCGCACAGACCTGCAAAGCAATCCTGACAAATTCAAGCAGTGGTCTTTGGCGCAAATAAGCAATCCTAACTGCGTTCAGGGAATTGAAAATGCCTTAAAGGATGCTGATGTTTTAATTGCTCTCTCCACTCCGGGTCCGGGAACAATCAAACCGGAATGGATAAGTAAAATGGCAAAGCGTTCCATTGTTTTCGCCTGTGCCAATCCCGTTCCCGAAATTTATCCTTACGATGCCGTAAACGCAGGTGCCTTCATCGTTGCTACCGGAAGAGGCGATTTTCCCAATCAAATAAACAATTCCCTTGGTTTTCCCGGAATCCTGAAAGGGGTGCTAACGGTTCAGGCAAGCAAAATTACCGATAGTATGGCTATTGCGGCAGCCAATTCCTTAGCCGATTTTGCTGTTAAAAGAGGGATAACTCCCCAAAATATTATTCCCCAAATGGATGAAGAAGATGTTTTTGCCTGTGAAGCTGCCGATGTAGCTTTACAGGCAGAAAAAGAAAATGTTGCCACCCTCCGGCTTAGCTGGAATGAGGTTTATAACAAAGTGCGGATGGAAATATCCAATACTCGGGCGCTTTGTTTGGAAATGATGGCAAACGGCTATATTGCATCCCCTCCGCCCAATCTGCTGGCAGAGGCATTACAGCAAACAATTGCCAGGTTCCAAAACTAAGCTATGAATTTTAGCGGTCTTAATTCCTTTCGGAAAAGCACATCAGGCAAGATAATCCTCTATTTTTTGAAACTGGGGCTGAGTATCTTTATCCTCTGGATGATTTTTCGGAAGGTTAATTTATTCAGTGCCCTGGATGATATCATCCGTTTGCCTTGGCATATTGTTTCGCTGCTGATTGTTATCAGTTTTATCAGGCATATCCTGCAATTCCATAACTGGTATTATTCCCTGCAGATAAACCCTAAATTCTCCGCTCCCAAAAAAGAGATTGTCAGTTCATACCTGATTGGTCAGACCTTGCGTTTTGCCGTTCCGGGAGGTCCTGCCAGCTTTGCCAAAGTTCTCTATGTTCCCAATAGCAGTAAACTTTCCTCGTTCTGGAGTTCGCTGGTGGAAAAGAGTTTTATGACCTGGACTACATGGCTTTTTACAGTTGCCGCGGGAATGTTTTATTACAACCAGTTTCCTTTAGTAATCTGGATAGTTCTGTTGCTGTTGTTAGTCCTTTTCCCCTGGCTGGTAAAATGGGGTTTGGCACATAGTAAACAGTTCTCATCGCTAACAGCTCCTTATGCCAAACAGGCACCGAAAATAATTGCTGTGCAGATTGTTAGCACGCTGCTTTCCTTCGTGCAATATTGGCTAATTCTGAATTGCCTTTTAACTGTGAACTTTTGGCAAACCTGGATCAGAATGGCTCTTACTCAATTTTCCAATACTATTCCTGTTACTATCTCCGGCTTGGGTTTACGAGAGGGTTTTGCTATTCACTTTTTGGCAGGAATTGGTTTTTCAGCCGAAAAAGCTGTTTCAGCATCGCTTACTTTATTCTTCATTCAGGATGTTCTGCCAGCCCTGATAGGGATTTACTATTTGATTAAAGGAAAAAAGCTGTGAGAGCGAGAAGTCGAGGGGTCGAGAGGTCGAGAGGTCGAGAGGTCTAGGGGTCAAGAGGTCTAGGGGTCGAGAAGGCGAGAGGTCAAGGGGTCGAGAGGTCGAGAGGGCAATACCGGAAGGTTGACCTCCCGGTCAACCACCTCTTGCGCTTTATTTCATTACCGAAAGGCAAGCGGTAACGACAAAAAACCTGATTACTGATGAACGACGGGGACATCGTCCTTCCGAATAAAAAAGCTAACTTAGTTTGCTCCCTGAAGCAAATCCTGTAGCGCTTTTTTCGCTTTTTCCTGATAGAGGGGGCTTTGTTCATCTTCCATAGCTGCCTGGAAGTGTTTTATTGCTTCATCCTGTTTTTGATTGGCTAAGAAAATCATTCCGATATGATAGGATATTTCTGCCGGTGCATCTTGCATTTGCAAAGGAATGGCAAGATGTTCCATTGCCTTGGTAAAATCATCCGTTAGAAAATAGTACCAAGCCAAGCTATCCTGATAATAAGGGTTTTGGGGATTTAGAGTAACTGCTCTTAGAATCAGCGAACCGCCCTCTTCTCTTTCCTGCGGATTATCCAAAAGGGTATATCCCAAGTCATTAAGAAAGAGTGGATTATCGGGAAACTTATTAATTGCTTTCCGCAAAGTGGCTATTTTTTCCTGTTCCTTGCCTTGATTTTGGTAATATTGCACGAGGAAAGCCCAGTCCTCTGTTGCACCCAGGTTTTTTTGCAGAAAGTAATTGCTCAGTTCAGCTCTTGCCTGAAGGTAGGTTTCATCGTTAGCGGATTTGGTTAAGGTGGCAATTTTAAGATATTGGGAAAATAGCTTTTCCGGCACTCTTTTTTCCACTGCTAAAACAAATTCTTCCGTAAAACCGGCAGTATCCTTTGGGAAATCTGTTTTAGCTTTAAAAGAGCGTTGCAGCATTGCATACAAAATAATATCCTGCAAATCCTGCACGGAATTCAGGTAATCCAGATAGACCTCAGGGGAAGGTAGTTGTTCGGAAAACAGAGCTTCAGCGAAAATGAAGGCAGCAACTTTAGAATCGGCAACGGGTTCCGGTTTCTTATTTAGCAGAAAGCGGGAAATATCCTGTAAAATATCCATTTTTTCAGTTAAATAAGCGGCAAAAGCCAGTTCCCCAATTAAACTGGAATCCTTTGTCTCCAGCAACATAGAACTAAGGGCATTAACCGTTTCAAAACGCCGGTTGCGATTTGCCATCTGTAATAATGAGAGTATTTGTTCTTTATCTTCCGGATAGTGGTAAGCTCTAAATTTTTTCAGGGCATCTTCATTATCCAGAAATTGGAAGGTTATTTCGCTTAACAGTAAATCCGTTTCGGGTTTGGGATCAAGAGCATAAGCTTCCTTAATAAGGGCAACGGCTCGTTGGGGATTTACCAAAGCATACATTTTGGCAGTAGAAATGATATCTTCGGAATTGCTGTCGGCATATTTATAAGCCAGTTCCAGCAAGTGTTCATCACCGTGTTTGGTTTTGCTGTAATCCAGATAGAATTTTCTTAAATAGCTTAAAGTGGAAGGATAGTATAAAATACTTTCCGAGACCACCCAGGCAAGCCCTTCTTCATTATTGGCAGTGCTGTAAACGGAATAGGCAGCATTTAAAAGGTCGTTATCAAAAACCAGCTCTTCCCGAGCTTGATCAAATTGCCTTATGGTGTTTTCAGTATCCTGCTGCTTACTTAAAAAGGCAAAAGCGCTATTCAGCAGGATTTGTTTTTTAATTTGATAGCTTTGCTGGTCTTGCTCCAAAGCCAAATGATAATAATTATCTGCGGTGCGATAGTCCCCGGCATAATATTGGAGCGAAGCAGAAATATAATAATACAGCGAAGGAATATTGGGCTGGGAGTTATCTATAATAGTTCTTTGAGGTATCGTTTGAGGTCCGGCGCAGGCAGATAACAGCAGCAGGATTGAAGCCAACCAAAATAGCAGCTTTCGGGAAAGCAAAATCTGCTTCATTTAATTTCCAGGGAATTGGAGATAACATACAATTCCAGCAGAACGGGAAGTTTATCTCCGGCGGGAAAATAAACGCTGCCATCTACAATATAGGCAGTTTTGGTTTTTTTATCCCAAAAGCCGTAACTCTGAAAACCGCCACCGATAGCATATTTCATATTTTTCCAGGCACCTAAGAGACGGTAACCATCGCGTTTTTTGAACTTGAAGGGCTCTTTACGCACAATTTCCGGGTCAAATTCATCCCCTTCAAAGTATTTTTTCCCTATTTCCTGGCGTTTGGTAATCAGCCAATTCAGGTCAACATTGTTTTCCGGCATCGGTTCATAGTAAACCGAGATATATTTATCGGGAATTTCTTTGTTTTCCAAACGGGCTCTGTATAGAAAGCAGAGAAACCTGCCAACTTTATCGTTAGAATACAACCGGAAAGTATCAGGAATCTTCAAAGAAAAAGGATAGTTATCAAAAAAAGAGGGGTCTATCACTTTTCCCTGATAGGCATAATAGCCCTGACGGTTAGTAAAACGCTTCAGAAGCAGGGAAAAAATGTTTTCCGCTTGCAGAGCTCCTATTTTTTGCAGGGATTTGGCATCCTTACCTAAAAGAAAAAGCACAATTTGATCACAGCAATTGAGGTTTTCACTGGAAAAGAGGTCTCCGCCGGTGTTTTTCACTCTCTTAATAAAATCCTGGCTAAGCACTTTTTTCATATAAGCCGAAACGGGCAAATCGCTTTCCAACTGACCAATAAACAGCAGGTTCTTATATTTGGAAAGTTGTTGCACTTCCTTGCTATCTGCCATAATAAGATTAAAATACTTTTCCGGATAAACAATGTTGATTTGCTGTTCAATTGCGCTGCCAATAAAAGGTTGCAGCCCTTGCCAGGCAATAGAATCGCAAAACACATACACATCCCTGTCGTCGCCAAAAGCCAGGGTTTTGGAATGGTCAATTACATTATCATAAATAGTATAGCGGTCTGTTTTGCCTCCCCCTTTGGAACAACCCCAAAGAACAAGCAAAGGCAGTAGAAAAAGTATAAATTTACGCACGGTCAGTCCTTTTTTGCTATTGTTATTATATAGTTTAAACCACTAAGCACGGTTATCAATGCCACAAACCAAAACCAGATATTGATAATCAGAATTATCGGCTGCGGAACGGAACTGATAAAAGCCCAAAAAGCAAAAGCAACGATGATGCCTGCCATTTGCAGCACAGTTTTCAGCTTACCGAAAATATCGGCTGCCACCACAATACCCTTTTTCTGATAAACTTCCCGCAGAATAGTAATGACCAGTTCCCGAGCCAGAATAATAAAGAATACGGCAATACTGATTTGAAAAGGAGGAAGCCAGCATAAACCTGCCAAGGCAGAAAGAACTATAAGTTTATCTGCCAAAGGGTCCATCAGCTTACCAAAATCGCTAATTAAATTCATTTTGCGTGCCAACATTCCATCCAGGTAGTCCGTAATTGCTGCTATTATAAAAATTAGCAGCGCAATTATAATGCGGGCTGGAATTGCGCTTAAAAACAGGAAATAGAGAAATACCGGCACCAGCAGGATGCGGAAAACGGTTAAATAATTAGGTAAGTGGCGGGTCATTTTCTGGTTCTTCGTTTTCGGAATTTTTGCTATCCTCAGGGGTAATTACTTCCACAGGATTTTCCTGAAAAGCAATCTGGCGCTCAAAGCTGTGCAGAATAAAATAGTTTATCATAGTTCCCGCAATAACGGTTCCGGCTTGCACTAAAAACACCCAATAGGGAATTACTTGCGGCAGGGGTTTAAAATAGACATAAGCAAAATAGGCAAGCAGGCAAAGAGGCAAGGGCACAATCAGCATCAGCAATGTTCTTTGCAGGCATTGTCTTTGCAGGCGAATGTTTTCCAGGGCACTATGTTTATATCCTTTATGGTGAATGAGAGCATTCAATTCCAGCGTGGAGCGGAGAAACACAAAAAGCAAAAGCAGCAGCACCGCAATAAACACATTGAACACAATATGATAGAGGTCTAAGAGCTTTAATTCTTTAATTATTAAGCCGTAAGCATTGGACTGGCTGTCTATATCCATTTCCGGAATATGAGCACGCAAAATATCTATGATAATCGGTTTTGTGCTGATGGAAATACGGTTTGGCTGAAGATTTATTGTTATCACATCAGGTAGAGCATAATCCTTAATCATCTCTTCGCTCAAAGGCAAACTGTATGCCTGAATCAGTTCCGTAGCTGCCTGCAGAGCCGTTTCGTGCACCACACTTTTAATTCCCGGCACGGTTTTCAGTTCCGTTAAAATTGGAGTAACCTTTGTAGTATCGGCAAGATAGGCATAGATTGGCAGGTTTGCCAATTTTTCCAGCTTATCTTTTTCATTTGAACCAATACTGTAGTTTAAGTAAAGCCAGCCGCCGAATAATATTACCAGCGTTAAGAGAATTAGAAAAAAGCGTGTTTTCATAGCATTATCCTTTTAAAAATGAAAGCGGTATAAGAAAAAGCATCTTGCTTACCTTGAAAGCTCCAGCATTCGGTCTATAGCTTTTTTTGCTTTTTGTGCCGTGTTTGGTTCCACGCTAATTACATATTGATTATCCTTCAAGGCATTATAAACATTTTCCAGGGTGGTCTTTTTCATATTTTTACAGATTGCCTTTGGGGAAAGAAGAATCAGCGATTTTTCCGGATAGATATGCTGCAGATATTCCGTTAGCCCAATTTCGGTAGCGATTATTGCTTTATCGTTATTTTTCACCCAATCCACCATTCCGCCGGTAGAAATTACCAAATCGGCATACTTTATAATCTGCGGATCGCATTCCGGATGCACTAAGAGTTTATAATCGGGATATTTACTTTTTACAGCTAAAACATCTTCTACGCTGAAACAATATTGATGAACCAGACAGTATCCATCCCAGGTTATTACTTTTTTGCCGCTTTGTTGGGCAGCCCAGGAACCCAAATTACGGTCCGGAACAAATAAAATCGGCTTGTCTGTGCTAAAGGACTGCAGAATTTTAACGGCATTGGAGGATGTGCAGCAAACATCACTTGCGGCTTTCACTTCCACAGATGAATTTACATAACACACCACCGGGGAACCGGGATAATTTTGTTTAAATGCCTGCAGTTGTTTTAGGGTAATCATATCTGCCATTGGACAACCGGCATCAATGGCAGGAAGCAATATTGTAGATTCGGGATTTAATATGGCTGCGGTTTCTGCCATAAATTTCACCCCGCAGAAAACAATTACCGGTGCTTTCACTTCTTTCGCCAAAATTGAAAGTTGTAAAGAATCACCCCGAAAATCTGCCAGGTCTTGAATATCTATATTTTGGTAATTATGAGCCAGAATCAGGGCATTTTTTTCCGTCTTCAGGCGTTTTATTTCCTTAATTAGTGTATCTTTTCCCATTATTACTGTCCTGTATGACCAAAACCGCCATCTTGTCTTAAACTTGCGGAAAGCATAGTTTTTTCCACCAGTTCTGGAATTATTATCGGACAGAAGACAATTTGTGCTATCCGCATTTGGGGTTCAATCCGAATTGGTTCATTACCGAGGTTAATCAAAATTACTCTAATTTCTCCGCGGTAATCGGAATCAATTGTTCCGGGACTATTTACCACACTTAAACCTAAGGTGATGGATAATCCGCTGCGAGGTCTTATTTGAGCTTCATAGCCCTCAGGAATTTCAATGGCTATTCCGGAAGGGATAGGTTTACGCTCCATCGGTGCCAAAGTTACCGGCTCTAAAATATCGGCAAATAAATCAAAGCCGGAGGAGTGTTCCGTCATTTTTTGCGGCAGGGTAGCCGTGGGAGTTAATTTTTGAAGAGCTATTTTCATCCTTTTCTACCTAATAGATATTCAGCCAGAATGTCCAGTTTCAATGCCTTTTCTCCTAAGGGAACCAGAATTGCTCTTGCCTGCGAAGTTAAATCTTCCGCTTTTTTATGGGATTCAGCAATGCCGTAAACGGCAGGAAATGTAGCTTTTGCACTGGCAACATCCTTGCCGAGAGTTTTTCCCATATCTTCCTGTGTTCCTTCAATATCCAGTAAATCATCTACAATCTGAAAAACCAGTCCAATCAACTTGCCATATTCATCTAAAATTTTCAATTCCTCTTCTTTCGCTTCTCCGGCAAGAGCTCCAAAACGCAAACTCAAGTTTATCAGGCGGGCAGTTTTGTTTTCGTGAATATAATTCAGGGTCTTTTTATCTACTTTTTTGCTTTCGGATTCAATATCTACCATCTGACCTGCAATTAAACCTTTAATTCCGGCTTCTTTAGCCAAATCGTGAACAAATTGTACTTTCAGCTTTGCCTCCAGCTCAGCTAAGGTAACTAATTCAAAAGCACTTAAGAGTAAGGCATCGCCAGCCAGCAGAGCAACTCCTTCACCATAAACAGTATGGCAGGATTTTTTGCCGCGTCGCAAATCGTCATTATCAATATCCGGCAAATCGTCGTGAATCAAGGAATAAGTATGAATCATTTCTATGGCAGCGGCAACAGGCGTAATCAATTCAATCTCGGGATTGAACATTTCAAAGGCAGTCATCGTTAAATAAGGTCTTAAGCGTTTACCACCGGCAAAAACACTATAACGCATTGCCTTATGCAGGTCTTTAGGATATTCATCTTTGCGTGGCAGAAAACGGTCTAAAATAATATTCACCAGTTCCTGCTTTTCTTTCATATCCCTCTTTAAAAGTAACTTTCTATCCATTATTGCCTTCTGAACCGGGTATAGAGGATAGCTGTTCGCTGAGGATTTTAATTTTTGCCTCGGCTGCTCCTAAACGGCTTTCACAGTGTTTATAATAAGCAACGCCAGCTTCATACAGCGATAGCAATTCATCTAAACTGGTTTCTCCTGTAGATAAGCGGTTTACAATATTTTCCAGCTCTTTCAAGGAGTCCTCAAAGCTCATAGCGTTAATTTTCTCCTGATCTATGTCCATTTTCACCTCGCCGGTATATTTTTTTAGCATTTCCTTATAAAGGAATAATGTTATTTTGTCAATCACAAATTTCTCTTTGCCTCCAAAACACGAAGAAGATGTTCAGGAAAATAGGAATGATTATTCTACTTTTGCACCCGCAAGTGAACATCTGAATAAAAGCCCTTCGTTAAAAAAGGTTGCCCTGGTGGTTGACCAGGAGGTCAACCCTCCGGAAAAACGATGTCCCCATCCGGAGGAACGACATCCTCGTCGTTCTAAAAAAGGTTGCCCTGGTGGTTGACCAGGAGGTCATCCCTCCGGAAAAACGATGTCCCCATCCGGAGGAACGACGTCCTCGTCGTTCTAAAAAAGGTTGCCCTGGTGGTTGACCAGGAGGTCAACCCTCCGGAAAAACGATGTCCCCATCCGGAAAAACGATGTCCTCGTCGTTCTAAAAAATGTTACTCCTTGGTTGACCAGGAGGTCAACCCTCCGGAATTCAGCCCTCTCAGCCATTTAATACAGCATAAAAGTTCCTTTAACGATTCCTTAGTAAAGTTAAGGCATCGTTAAAGAATCGTTAAAGGGTTATAAAAGTAACGAACGGCAAACATTATGCCACCCTCCATGCGTTTAGAAAAAGCAAAGGCAAAGAGCGGAGGCAAAATTTGCCCAGTCCAACCTGATTTATCTCCTCCATTTAGTAATTTTTCCCCATCCGTAAACCTTCGCCTTCTGCTCCATAGCTGCGTAGTCATTGTGCTGATTATGTAATTTAGATTGACGAAAAACTCCCTTACAAATCTTGTCACTATAGCTAAATTTAAAATATATAAATATGAAAAATAAGGAGTTATCCAATGGCTAAACAAACCAAAGCCACAATGGATGGTAATACTGCTGCGGCGCATATTGCTTATGCTTTTGCTGAAGTAGCTGCCATTTATCCAATTACACCTTCTTCTACAATGGGTGAACTTGTTGATGCCTGGGCTTCCGAAGGCAGAAAAAATATTAATGGTACTAAGGTAGATGTAATTGAAATGCAAAGTGAAGCCGGAGCTGCCGGCGCGGTGCATGGTTCACTTTCTGCCGGTGCCGTTACCACAACTTTTACTGCCTCACAAGGTTTAATGTTAATGCTTCCGAATATGCATAAAATTGCCGGTGAAATGCTGCCGACGGTTTTTTATGTCTCAGCAAGGTCTTTAGCGGCTCAGTCCCTATCCATTTTCGGAGACCATAGTGATGTAATGAGCGTTAGAAATACCGGTTTTGCCTTAATTGCCTGCAACAGCGTTCAGGAAGTGATGGATTTGGGTTTAGTAGCTCAGCTGGCTACGATGAAAACCCGGATTCCTTTTCTGGTATTTTTTGACGGTTTTAGAACCAGTCACGAGCTTCAAAAGATAGATGTAATTGATTATGAAACAATAGCTGAATTGAATGACCCTGCCTTAGTGGAAGCATTTCGGAAAAATGCTTTAACACCTGATAAGCCGCGAATGAAAGTTGGTCAGGAAGCTCCCGATGTATATTTTCAGGGTAGAGAAACCAGTAATTTATATTATGGCAAAGCACCTGCAATAATAGCTGAAACTATGCAACAGGTGGCAGAAAAAACAGGACGCCCCTATCAGCTTTTTGAATATGCCGGTCATCCTGAAGCAGAAGATATTATTGTGGCTATGGGAAGCAGTTGTGAGACCATTCAGGAAACGGTTGAATGGTTGAATGCCAAACGCTCAATGAAATTGGGCTTGATAAAAGTGCATTTATATCGTCCTTTCTGTGTCCAAAGTTTTATTTCGGCAATCCCTGAAAGCGTGAAAAGAATTGCCGTTTTAGATAGAACCAAAGAACCCGGTTCAATTGGCGAACCCCTTTATCTGGATGTGGTTTCTGCTCTTAAGAACCGTCCTGACACTTTTGTAATTGGTGGAAGATACGGTTTATCCAGTAAAGAATTTACTCCTTCAATGGTGCTTGCCGTTTATAAACACTTGGCGAAAAAGGGCTTTCATAGTTTCACCGTAGGCATTGAAGATGATGTATCTAAACTTTCTTTGCCTATAGATGAAGTTATCAATACTGTTCCTGAAGGCACAATTTCCTGCAAATTCTGGGGCTTAGGTTCAGATGGAACAGTCGGTGCCAATAAAAACAGCATCAAAATTATCGGTGATAATACCGATATGTATGCTCAGGGTTATTTTCAATACGACAGCAAAAAAAGCGGTGGAATAACCCGCAGCCATTTACGATTCGGCAAAACTCCTATTCACAGCCAATATCTGGTTGCTCAAGAGGATTTTGTTGCCTGCCACAATCAGGCATTTATCGGCAGATTTGATTTGCTGGGTGGAATTAAAGAAAATGGTGTTTTCCTTCTGAATTCCAACTGGAGCGGAGAAGAGGTCTTTTATCACTTAACGCGTCCCATGCAGGAAACCATAATTAACAAAAAGATAAAGTTTTACAATATAGACGGCTTAAAGATTGCAGAAGAAGTTGGTCTGGGCGGAAGAATCAATACTACAATGCAAACAGCATTCTTTCTTATTTCAGGCATCCTGGAACGCAATGAAGCAATCAAGCTAATTAAAGAATCCATCAAAAAGACCTATTCCCGCAAGGGTGAAGAAATTGTGCAGATGAACTTAACTGCTGTAGATAAAGTGAATGCGGCATTGGTGCAAATTGAAGTTCCGCAAACCCTGCCCGATAAGTATATGCCTTTAAAGAAACTGGTTCCTGAAAATGCCGATGACTTTATCTTGAATGTAATTGAACCCATTATGCGAGAACAGGGCGATCTGGTGAAAGTTAGCCAAATGCCTTTAGACGGCTATATAGAAACCGGAACTGCCAAACTGGAAAAAAGAAGAGTAGCTCCCTCGGTTCCTCAATGGCTGCCGGAAAAATGTATTCAATGCAATCAGTGTTCATTTGTCTGTCCCCATTCTGCTATCAGAGCAAAACTGATGAAAGAAGAAGACCTGGCAAATAAACCAGCCAGCTTTAATACTTTGAAAGCGATTGGCGCTCCTGGCTATGAATATAAAGTGCAGGTTTATATTGACGATTGCCAAAGCTGTAAGGTCTGCGTGAATGAATGCCCCAAATCCGCTTTAGTGATGAGCCCTATTGAAGAAGAAAGAAGTAAAGGCGAACAAGTTAATTACGAATATTTTGAAACCCTGCCTAATGATGTTCTGGGTAATTTTAAAGAAGCAACCGTTAAAGGCAGTCAATTTAAACAACCCCTTTTGGAATTCTCAGGTGCTTGTGCCGGCTGCGGTGAAACACCCTATATAAAACTTTTAACTCAGCTCTTTGGCGATAGAATGATTATTGCCAACGCTACCGGCTGTTCCAGTATCTGGGGTGGAACTTTTCCTACTGTTCCCTACTGCAAAAATAAGGATGGTAAAGGTCCTGCCTGGGCAAACAGCTTGTTTGAAGATAATGCGGAATACGGTTTGGGAATGCGTTTGGCAATTCGTTCCCACCGCAAACTTTTACAAAAAGCAATGCTGGAACTGATGGATAAACAAATTGCTCCCGAATTGAAACTCGCAATGCAATATTCCCTGGACAATTGGGAAAAAGTTGACCAGGAGGCAAAAGCTAATGCCGATAAAATTAGAACCCTGCTTCCCAAGGCAATGGAAACTGCCTGCGAGGGATGTAAAGCCCTGCTGAAAAAGGTTCAGGAACTGCAGGACTATTTGATTGAGAAATCAATTTGGGCAATCGGAGGCGACGGTTGGGCTTATGATATCGGCTATGGTGGATTAGACCACGCTTTGGCTTTAAATCAGAACCTTAATATCTTTGTGATGGATACCGAGGTCTATTCCAATACTGGAGGTCAGGCAAGTAAATCTACTCCGATAGGTTCCATTGCCCGTTTTGCCGAATCAGGAAAAAATACCAATAAAAAAGACCTCGGAATGATGCTGATGAGCTATGGCTATGTGTATGTTGCCTGTATTGCTATGGGTGCCAATAAAAATCAGGCACTGCAAGCAATTAAAGAAGCAGAAGCATATCCGGGTCCTTCAATTGTGATTGCTTACGCTCCCTGCATCAATCATGGCTTTGATATGAGCTTCAGCCAAAAACATCAAAAATTGGCTGTGGACGCAGGTTACTGGTTGCTCTACCGCTATAATCCGCTAAACAAAAAAGAAGGGAAAAACCCGCTGACCTTGGATAGTAAAGAGCCCACAATTTCAGTGCAGGAATTTTTGGATTCGGAAAATCGCTATGCCCATCTGAAGAAAATATTCCCTGATAGAGCTAAGGAATTGAACGCCGGCGCTGCTGTATTCTTTAAGGAAAGATACGAAACCTACAAAAAACTAACGGAAGGTTGACCTCCTGGTCAACCTTTTCTTATGCTTTTTTTCCGGAGGGTTGACCTCCTGGGCAACCTTTTCTTATGCTTTTTTTCCTTACCGAAAGGCAATCGGTAACGAAAAAAACCTGGTTTCTTATGGACGATGAGGACATCGTCCCTCCGAATAAAAAGGCAAGCGGTAACGAAAAAACCTGGTTCCTTATGGACGATGAGGACATCGTCCCTCCGAATTAAAAAAGCCCTTTAGACCAACATCGGAGGGTTGATGTCCTCATCAACCCTTTGAAAGCCGTGCAGATATTTCTTCCGAACTAATACCTGAACCAGATATAGACAGAAGAAATAAGCATTGACTCCAAAGCAAAGATTAAACCAATCTTGGTATAATCCATAAACGATATTTTATATCCGTTACGATTGGCTATTCCTACAGCAACAATATTGGCAGAAGCTCCAACTAAAGTTCCATTTCCCCCTAAACAGGTTCCTAAAGATAAAGCCCACCACAGAGGTTGAACTTGAGCTGCATTTTGCATTTGTGAACCAATAGTTTTAATCATCGGAATCATTGCAGCCACGAAAGGAATGTTATCTATCCAGGCAGAAAGAACTCCCGAAAGCCAAAGAATTACCATAGAAGTTGTTTTCGGCTTTCCACTGGTTATGGACATCACACCCTGGGCTAATAAATCTATAAAACCCGTATTAACCAAGCCCGCTACAATCATAAAAAGCCCAATGAAGAAAAAGATAGTAATCCAATCAATATCATTGAGAATAATAGTTTCCACCTTTTTCCGACTACCGATAAAAACCAGAATAAGACCTGCTGCCATAGCAATAGTGGCATTTTCCAGATGTAACGGTTTTTGGAAAATAAATGCCAGCAACATCAAAACAACTACCCCCAAAGTAATCCATAATAGTTTTGGATTAGTTATCAGGTTCTTGTCATTATATTCCATAATTTTGGCACGCCGTTCATTACTTACATACATTTTCCCTCTGTATAAAAGCCATATTAATCCTAAGCTGCCAATTACAATAATCACGACAGCAGGGGTTAAATTCAGGAAAAAATCAACGAAAGTATATTTAGTGGCACTGGCAATTAGAATATTAGGGGGGTCACCAATCATAGTTGATGCTCCACCCATATTGGAAGCAACGACCATTGTGATGATAAATGGAGCAGGAGTAATTTTCAGTTCATCCGCAATCAGCAAAACAATAGGAATCAAAATCATTATCGTAGTTACACTACCTAAAATCGCAGAAATAACAGCTGTAGCTACAAACATCATTGCCATAATTTTAAGCGGACTGCCCTTAGCAATTTTTGCTGTTTTAATAGCGATATACATAAACATTCCCGTTTCTCGCATCACGGAAATGGTCAGCATCATTCCAATCAGGAAAAATATTACATTCCAGTCAATTGCAGAAAAAGCAATGGTTTGATCCACCACTCCTAAAACAATAATAACAAAACCACCAATCAGAGCGGCAAGCATTTTGTTGATCCATTCCGTTATGATGCACAGATAGGTTAAGATAAAGACCAGTAAAGCAATAATCATTAGTAACATTTTCTTACCCCGCTATCACCTTTATTAGTATATCCATCGCAGTAACCAGCCCTACAAGTTTTTCCTCCTTCACTACTGAAAGATAGCGCTTATTTTGGCTGAACAATAAAAACACCGCTTCAATAATTGAGGATTCGGGGCGAACAAATACATCTCCGGTAGTCATAATATCTTTAACAAATAAAATATCCTGCTTTCCCAAAAGATTTTCCAGGGGTTCGTAAGAAGCAAGAAAACTTAGGTTATCCAGCATCATTACATAATTCGGAACTCCCACTTTCAGCAAATTGAGAACATTCACTTCCCCGATATATTTTCCTGTTTCATCAACTACCGGCATTCCCGCTACCCTATTAGTTCCCATCAGGTTAATAAGTTCTCGCAAACTGTTCCGGGGTTGAACTGCTATAGGATTTTGCACCATTATATCGGCTACCGTAACATCTTTTTTCACTTCCACTTCTTTGCGTTTCAAATATTGAATTACGCTGTTGCCATCTCCGGCAGATGCCAAAGCAGCCATTGCTTCACTATCTTTGGAAAGTTTCAGCAGCGCAGCAACGATATTCAGATAAATTTTGGAGCTGGTGATATCCGTTATAATTAGAACTACCCAGGAAATTTTAATTCCATTATAATCCAAAGGATTCTGCAGAAAAGCCATTGCTATCAAAGTGTCGTTAAAGCCATCCAACCGAATGTGCGGAATAGCTATCCCTGTAGGATAAGCACAGGAGACCTCTTCTTCGCGTTTTAAAATCAGCTCTAAAAGTTTGGAACTGCTAACCGGCAGCTTATACTGATCGGTTAGGCATTCTACCAATTCCTGATAGACCTGTTCTTTAGTAAAAACCCTGTTTTCAAACAGGATGTTATGTGCCTCCAGAAAGCTTGCTAATAACATTTCACACCTCTTAACAGGTAATTTTGTGTCTCTTTTAACACCCTCTCTTTTTTGGTCAATGCTTATTTTGATGAGCTGAAACGACAAGATGTCGTTCTCACGGAAAGTTGACCTCCCGGTCAACTATATAAACGACAGGATGTCGTTTGTCCGGAAAGTTGACCTCCCGGTCAACTATATAAACCACAAGATGTCGTTTTTCCGGAAAGTTGACCTCCCGGTCAACTATATTAAACCACAGGATGTCGTTTGTCCGGACGAAAATAATGCTTTACAGGATTTAGCACTCTATAAACATAGAATTTAGCAGATATAAGGCATACAGTTCTCTTAAGTATATGCTGTAACCTATTAAAGCTGTGTTAGTTCCACACCGCATACTGAAAATTAAATGTTAATATAAAGGCAGAACAATGAATAAAAAATGGTTAATACCATCCCCACCGGGAAAAGAAATAAATCCTGAAATTGATAAGCTATGCACCACCTTCAAACTTCCGCGTCTGGTTGCTGAATTATTATACCGCAAAGGCATAAAGACGCCCGAGGAGGCACAGGAATTCTTTAAGCCCTCAATGGATAATCTGTATGACCCTTACCTCTTTCCGGATATGGAAAAAGCAGTGCAGCGCATCCTGCAAGCTATAAACAGCAAAGAAAGAATTACTATTTACGGTGATTATGATGTTGACGGCACAACCTCCACCGCTTTGCTCTATTTAGGTTTGAAACGCCTCGGCACAAACATTGATTTTTATATTCCACATCGGATGATAGATGGTTATGGTTTATCGCTGGGCAGTTTGGATGCTTTAAGGGAAAATGGTTCTTCTCTAATTATCAGCGTTGATTGTGGAGTGAATGCCATTGAGGAAATCAATGCCATAAACTCTATGGGTATGGAAATTATCATTACTGATCATCATAACCCCAAAGATGAATTACCTCCCGCTTTCGCTATCATCAATCCTAAACTACCGGCAACAAATTATCCTTATGGACATCTTGCCGGAGTTGGAGTTGCCTATAAACTACTGATGGCAATTTATCATAAATTGGGGATAGACACTGCGGAAAACAAACTTAAGTATATGGACCTTGTTGCTGTTGGCACTATTGCCGATATCGTTCCGCTCACTTCGGAAAATCGTATTTTTGCTGCCATCGGTTTACAGCACTTAATAGAGAAAAAGAATCTGGGCTTAAATGCCCTGGTGCAAATTTCCGGGCTGAATCAAAAAACCCTGGATACAACAGATATCGTTTTTGGCATTGCCCCCAGAATAAATGCTGCCGGTAGAATGGGTAGCGCTTCGGTTTCCGTTGAGCTTTTAATTTCTACGGACGAAGCCAAGAGTATGGAACTGGCGGAAATAATTGAACATCAGAATTCTTTGCGTCAGCAGGAAGACCAGAAGACCTTTCAAGAAGCATGCGAAATAATTGAAAAGAAGTATAAGGATTTGCAGCAGACATCCTGTATGATAGTTTCTTCCGATGACTGGCATCCGGGGGTGATAGGCATCGTTGCTTCCAAACTGGTGGAAAAATACTATCGCCCGGTAATTATGATTTCCTTTAAAGATGGTTTTGGCAGTGGTTCGGGACGCAGCGTAGCCGATTTTGACCTTTTTGAGGCACTGAAACAGACGGAGCACAATTTACACAGTTTTGGCGGTCATAAATATGCCGTGGGCTTAACTATCTATCAGGAATATTTAGACCGTTTTGAAAACGAATTAACCAGGTATGTTTCCGAAAACCTGCGTCTGGAACAAATTCAACCGCCATTACAGTTAGATGCGGAAATTGAACTTTATGACATTAATCCGATGTTGCTTGATGCTTTGGAGAATTTTGCTCCTTTTGGTCCTGAAAATACGCGTCCTGTTTTTATCACCCGAAATGCAACTATAGCCGGTTATCCTTATAATGTAGGGCGTAATCATTTGAAACTGAAAGTGGTTAAAGACGGCATTTATTTTGATTTGATTGGATACAATTTGGGAGATTATCTGCCTTTGCTGAAAAAGAACGGAAAGCTGGATATCGCTTACACTCTGGAATATAACCGTTTTGGCAATAACCTTACCATTCAAGGCAAGCTGAAGGACTTGCAAATTCTTTAGGACTAATGCCGTGAACAAACTTTTTCTTTTTGCCGGGGTCTTATCCTCTTGCCTGTTATTACTTTGTGCCTGTGCTCAGGTAAATTTTTATGCTCCAATGAGCATTGCAGATTTCACTTTAGTTACCACCGTCCCTCTTGGAATAAAGGCAGATAAAGTATTGAATAATTGGCAGAGCCACACTCTTTATGCAATGAACGATAAAAATCAGGAGATTTATATCTTTCGGGAGGGTGTGCGGAAAAATGTTTTGGGCGGTTTAGGCAGTTCCAATGTTAACTTTCAATATTTGGCGGATATAGCTACCGGTAGTGACAATTGTTTATATGTGTTGGATTCTTCTGCCAAAAGCGTTAAGAAATTCAGTTCCGATGGTATTCCTTATGGCAGCATTGAGCTTAAGGGCAGTGTGCAACCCAAATGTCTTTGTGTGTATCAAGACCAGGGTTTATTCATCTTTGATTCTGCAAGCGGGGAAATTATCAACTATTCAGGGATTGACGGAACCGAACTAAATCGTTTTGGCAGATTTCAACTGCAACAGGTTAATTCTCTTTTTTGCAATCACGATTATCTGATTGCTTATGACAAAGCCAATAATATAAGTAACATCTTTTCCGTGCTGGGTCAATTTGTAAAGACGGAGCAGGGACAGGTTGTTTATGATTTATACAATAATGTTATCTGTTATAATGCAGGGATTCTTAAGTGCTTAAATAGTTCTGCCCTGTTGCCCGTAAAGGGAGAAAATGTTTTTCTGCATCTTGATTATAACCTGATAGCTTTAGGAACAGGGATGGAAGTTCTAATTTACAAAATAAATTATTCACAGGCGGATTAAAGTGCCGGTATTACTTTGGGTTATGTTATCAGCGTTGTTGCTTGCTTTGTCAAGATTGCCTATGCATTTGGGTTGGCTGGCTTTTGTTGGCTGGATTCCTTTGCTTTTTGTGCTCCAGCAGAAAAAGGTGAAACTTTGGCTGGCAGCTCTAATCTTTTCCACCGTTTACATTGGTGTTGTAATGTATTGGATTGCAGGAGTAACCTTTTTTGGTTTAATTGGCATTGGCATCATCTTCTTCCTATTTTACTGGCTGTGTTTTTATGCCATCAGCAGGATAGGTAAGCTTTCCGGAAAGCTATATTATCCTGGTTTTATTGCTGTTATGCTTAGTTTTGAATATCTGCAAAATTTCGGTGAAACCAGATTTCCGTGGTTTAATAATGCTTATTCGTTATCGGACTATACAGTTTTAATTCAGGCAGCGGATTTGGGAGGGGTGATTTTGCTTTCGCTGCTAATTTTGCTGGTGAATATTTTGCTCTATGAAGTTCTGCGAGGTAAGAAAAAGTGTTTGCTATATCTTGCCGGCATTTTTCTGCTCTGGATTGGCTACGGTATATACTGTTTAAACTATTTACCGGTGCAAAAACAAGACCCCAAAATAGCTGTTATGCAGCCCTCCATTCCTCAGGAGGAAAAATGGGATGAGGAAGAGTATCGGTCAATTTTACATCGCTATGAAACCCTTTGTGCCCAGGCAGCAAAAGATTCCACAAAACTGATTATTTTCCCCGAAGCCGCGATGCCTGTTTATTTAATGTATGATTATAGAGCTCTTACCTATTTACGAGGTCTGATGCAGAAATATCAGCTGGAAATTTTTACCGGTTTTCCCCATTTTACTGTAGCCCCTGATAATCATATCAATAATGAATTATATTACAATGCCGCAGCACTTTTTAAACCCGATGGTTCCATTTCGGAATTGTATTACAAAAACATTCTGGTTCCGGTGGGCGAAAGAATGCTGTGGCTGGATTTGTTCCCTTTTCTCTGGAAACTTCAGTTCGGCCAGGCAAACTGGGAATTTGGAGATGGACCCGTCTATTATCAAACCCGGGAATGGGACTTTTCTCCTTCAATATGTTATGAGCTTGCCTTCCCCGAATTTTATCAGAAAATGGCAATTCGGAAAGATAAAGCCAGCGGCAGCTTAAAAAAAGCCGATTTCCTGGTTAACATCACTAATGATGCCTGGTTTGGAACTTCCTACGGTCCCTGGCTGCATTCCATTATGGCAAAATTCCGAGCCGTGGAAAACCGCATCCAGATTTACCGCAGTGCCAATACCGGAATATCTTTAATTACAGACCCTTGGGGACGCATAATTGCCAAAGCTGATTTATTTGCCATCACCAATCTGCAGTCACCTTTATATCTTTGTCCCAAAATTCCCCTTTATCATTATATTTACCCCTATCCCTGGATTTTCGTTATTCTGGCAGGAGGACTTTTCCTGCTCAGTTTCATAAAAAAGAAACCTCAAAGCGAGGGCTTATGAAAAAATACTACTATACTATTGGCGAGGTTAGCAACCTCTTAGGAATTAAACCCTATATTATCCGCTATTGGGAAACTGAATTTCCCGGGCTGAATGCCATTAAAAGTTCCGGACGCATCAGAAAATACAATGAACAGCAGGTTCTTTTATTACGCAGAATTTATGACCTGCTATACAATCAACGCTATACCATTGAAGGAGCCCGCAAGAAAATCAAGCAGGAAAAAGCCACCCTTAAAGCTATCAGCAAAGATGAACTTGACGAAACTTCCCCCTCTCTAAAACAGGATAGAAAAATAAATCCCGAAGTTAGCGAATTACTGCAGGACTTGAAAAAGGATTTCGCTATAATTCAACAGACCTGCAAAAAATACATTCAGGATAGAAAATGAACTTTCAAGATATTATTCGCACGCTGCAAGATTATTGGGCTGATAAAGGTTGCTGTTTAATTCAACCCTACGATTTGGAAATGGGAGCAGGAACTTTTCACCCTTCCACCTTTTTCGGTGCTTTAGGAAATAAACCCTGTGCCATTGCCTATCCCCAACCTTGCAGAAGACCCAAAGACGGACGCTATGGAGAAAACCCCAATCGCTTTCAACACTATTATCAGTTTCAGGTAATTATCAAACCTACACCGGAGGATATTCAAAACTTATACTTAAAAAGTTTATCCGCCATCGGAATTGATATTTCTATGCACGATATCAGATTTGTAGAGGACGATTGGGAATCCCCCACCTTAGGTGCCTGGGGTTTGGGCTGGGAAGTTTGGCTGGATGGAATGGAAATTTCGCAATTCACCTATTTTCAACAAGTAGCCAGCATAGATGTTTTCCCTGTAAGCGTGGAACTTACTTACGGTTTGGAACGCCTGGCTATGTATATTCAAAATGTTGATGATTACCGTTTGCTTGCCTGGAATGCAAATACTAAATATGCCGAGCTCTTCTATAACCGCGAAAAAGAATTCAGTATCTATAATTTTGAAGGAGCAGATGCCAACCTGCTGTTTCAGCTTTTTCAGGATTATGAAAAGGAATGCCAATCCCTTTTAGAAAAACAGTTGATTTATCCTGCTTACGATATGTTACTGAAATGTTCCCATACTTTTAACTTATTGGAAGCCAGAGGAGTAATCAGCGTTACTGAAAGAGCATCCTACATAGCCCGCATTCGTAATTTGGCACGCGCTTGTGCCAATTCCTATTTAACCAAATATAGCGCTTAAGCAAAGGAGTTATAGTGAAAAATGATTTCTCTGAAGTTATGAATACTTTAACCGGTATTCAGGATTACCTGTTACAAGTTGCTGTTTATGAGGATTTTCAACCCCAGTGTATCATTATTTTGGAAAAAGACCCTCCCAACCTTCTGGAATCGCTTAGTTCTTTAAGAGATTATTCCAATAAACGGAAACTGCGTTTTCCTTTGGTGGTCACCCGCAGGTTTGTGAACAATTCGCTGGATTCCTTTCCTTTGGAATTTTTGGATATTACTGGCTCCAATTATGAAGACCTTTATGTTAAAAAAGATGTCCTCAAAAAACTGAGGTATAAACCTGCCGATATCCGCCTGCAAATGGAACGCGAAATTAAAAGCAAATGGTTGCTTATTCGTTTATCAGTTCTGGAAAAGAAAAATACTCCCAAACAATTAGCCGATTTTCTGGCTCTTACTTTAGGAAGTATTGTGCGCGTATTAAAAGGGATTTGTTATCTGAACGATGGTTCTGTTCCTCAAACTTTGGAAGATATTTTCGTAAGAACAACTAATATTACCGATGTGGATTTTGATGTAATGCTTCGCTGTCTTACCACCAAAGAAGCCACTTTGGAAACTGTTGAACAATATCTTTCCATTCTTGGAGATATTATGCGCTATGTGGAACATATAAAACTATGATTTACAGTGATATCTTTCTGGGAGACAGTAACCTCCCTTTGCTTGCGTTTGCTCTTCATAACGGACATTTTATGCCCGATGAACTTTTGTTTAACTGTGGAATTGACGAAGCTACAAGATTGCGGGAAGAAGACCCTTATACGGACGGCTTTGCAGAATGTTTTCCCAATAGAATTGTTGTTCAAACCAGCCGTTTTACTGTGGACTTGAATCGCTCTCCCCAAAAAGCTGTCTATGAAAAACCGGAAGATGCCTGGGACTTGCCGGTTCGTAATTTACCCCTTTCTGAAAAGCTGAAAACATTGCTGCTAAGCTCGTATGCGAATTGGTATAAAATTACCCGTTACCAAATTGAACGCCTGCTGCAATTTCATTCTCAAATAATTATTTTAGACCTGCATAGCTACAATCACCGCAGAGGCGGTCCAAATGCAAACCCTGACCCTCAGGACAACAATCCCGATATCATTCTGGGCAGAAATAACCTGCCTGAAAGTGATTATCCCTTTATTGAAAACTTGCGTTCTTCTCTAAACGGCTTACCCTTTCAAAATATATACCTGGACTGCCGCTGCGATGTTAAATTTGCAGGAGGATACTTTTCCCGTTGGGTAAATGATACTTTCGGAAATAAAGTCCTTTGCCTGGCTGTGGAATTCAAAAAAATCTTTATGGATGAATGGACGGGAGAACTAAATCTGGCTGCCTATAACCAGCTGAAGAATATCTTCCAGAATGCTGTTCTAAACTGGATAAACGAGCCAACCCTGCGTTCCCTTGAACGCTGAGAACATAGTTCCTCCGGGAAAAAGAGCCCAAAAGGGTGATACCTTGATAGCGACGGCAGTGTAAACACCTCGTTAAATTGCTATTACAACGGCAGCAGGTTTTGAATTTTTGTTTTAACTCTAAACCGAGCTTCAGCTTTAACAGTATCGGACAAAGGATAAATTTCCTGTTACCTCTGCATATAGTTTCAACCACAAAAAGGGTCGGTTTAGAGTCAAAACTCCACCACCTCAAAATTGGGAGTTGAAACAAAAGGCAATGACACAGCGTATCCATAACAAACTGACTATATATCCTTCCCAAACAAATCCCGGAATTTTTCCAATAACCCTCCGATATGAATCCCATATCTTTCCCGTATCGCGATATGGGAAAGATACGGGAATCTCATCCGCCGCATAGCACAAACAAGAAAGAACTGATAAACAAATTTCTTGGGAGTGAATGCTGCGGAAGGTATTTTATCGCTTGCTGGTGTTGATAATTTATATACATTTCATATTGAAAATACATAAAAGGAGAATAAGGTTTAGCAGGTTGAAAAGGTTTAGAGGGTTGAAAATCTTTTCAAGCCCCTTAGGGCGACACTAAAATAGCGATGGTGGGTAAGCCCCTCGTTTAGTGCAAGCTACAATATTTTTTTATCCTTTTCCCGCATCCAGAAAGCCCCTTAGGGCGACACTAAAATAGCGATGGTGGGTAAGCCCCTCGGAAGGAGTAAGATAGCCCCAGTTATTCCCTTTTTTTAGCCATAATGGCAATTACGGCAAAGAGATAATATCTCTCCCTGACGGGTGCGATGGGCATTGCGCATTTGTTTTAGCTGCGGAGCATTCCACAAATCAATAATTTCATCTTTTTGAATGTCTCCGATAAAGATTCGGTCTTCTGGTTTTATGGCACATCCTTTTGCCGGGCACAAAGGAACCAAGCCATCGGGTCTTATTTGCAAATCCCTGTAAGTAACGGTGCAAACCGGTAGTGCTTCCTGTAAAATAGAGTTCTGGATATAAACATCATCCTGGGGAGGTGTTTCGGGATGCTGCAAAATATGTTGGGGTAAAATGCAATCGCAGAACTGGCGTAAATAGCGGCTGTCTTCCTTTTCTTTATTTAGGGTAGAAGGACGCACCATCAAGCGAATTCTGATGATGAGATCATCTTTTTTCTGCTGGCGCAATTCATAGAGTTGCTTGATATTACGCATAAAAAGTTCGTAACTGGCGCCCGGACGATTTATTTCATAAACATCTTTCCCGCCTGCATCCATTGAAAGTTCAATAAAGTTTAGTCCGCAATTCAGTAATTTTTCCGTCACTTCCGGGTTTTGCCATTGTCCATTGGTGATGATAGATAAATATTTGCAATAGCGGGACATTTCTTTCAGCATCAGGTCAAACTGAGGATGCAATGTAGGTTCTCCTCCGCTAATTCTGATTCTGCTAACAGGATGGCGTTTCAGGCGCTCAATCAGAGCTTGAAAAACCTCCTGATTCATCATTGTGCGCGGATTAGGAAAAAAAGGATTGTTACAATACAGACAGCGTAAATTGCAGGCATCGGTAATATCCACTGAAAGTAAAGGGGGATTTTTGGCATCTTTGAACCAGAAAGGATATTTCAGAATAAGTATTTCCTTTAGCGGAATACCCTTTTTTAAGATATGGGTATTCAGTTTCAGGTAATAGGATAAGTGCTTTAAAATCCAGGGCAGATAAAGTAGTTTTGAGGTTTGAGGTCTTTTTTGCGGCATAAGAAGTTCCTACTGTAACACCAATATTTTCCGAACTTGGGTTCTATCTTCCTTAAAACGCAGAAAATAGATTCCGCTGCATAACTCTGCAGGTATTGCAAAAGAAAAATTGCTTTCTCCCCGTGAAATTCCTTTCAGGGGTTCCTGATATACAATCTGTCCTTTCAGGTTAAAAAGCTGTAAGGTCAGCTCGGAGAATGCCTTATCGCTATAGAGCAGCAAATTTCCCTGCGTTTTCAAAGGATTGGGATAAATTGATTTTAGCTTTAGCGGAGTTGGAACTTGCACCGGATCAAAATTTGCCACTCCATTTTCGGTTACAGTTACTATAGCTGAGCTATTGGCAGAAAGCGAAATCCGCACATAACAGACATTATTAACTCCGCTTGTATCCACCTGAATAAGCGTTCCCCCTGAAACATTATAGCCCGTATCGTGTTTGGGCATAATAAATTGCAGCTGCGCATTTTCAAAAGCCAGGGGCTGATTATTGGTAATAATTGCCTTAACGCTATCCGCTACTCCATAATTGGAAGGAGAGTATTGAACGGAAAGATTATTTCCCGTTGCCCCGGCATAAATTGTATTATAGGGAGTCATTTGCCCGTTATTGATTCTAACTACCCGATAAGCACGATTGCCATCACAAGTGCTACGCGTAGCCAAATTATAGGGCTGAACGGAAATTGAACCGTCATTATAATGAATATGACCCCAAAGAGACATATCAATCCCTAAAGCAGCTAAAGAAAGTTGGTCTTGAAAATCGTAGTGATGAAACAGAACCTTTTTATAATTCGGAAAAAGGGCTAAGGTATTATTCAACCAGTTAAGTTGTTGATTAGTATAACTGGTGTCACCATATATATTCGGTCGCCAGTAATCATAATTATCGTAGCTCTCTAAACCGATAAAGACCGTGTTATTATAGGTAAAATAATAATCCTGAGTATGATAGGGATAAAGAGGGTCTTCGTTATTCAGCCAGCTCCAGCCAAAATATTTCCACCAGTTTTTTCTGGAGCTTCCCGCCGGAGGAGGTGTCTGATTCCAACCGCCGATATCATGATTTCCCGAGGTTACATAAATCGGAACATCAAATTCGGAAAGCACTTTCTGGATCCAACCATACCAATATTGATTGGCAAAGTTCTCCAATTCGCCTTCATTAACTAAATCGCCGGTAAAAAGAACAAACTCCGGATGAATAATATTGATATCGTCCATCACGGCTCTAAAATCTTCCACCGCTGTAGAATCGGTATCATAACCCGCATTGGGATAATACAAACGGTTAGGGGTATGGGCATCAGTTATATGCACAAAATAATAGTTGCTTTTTCGGCTGGGAATAACCTGCACCGCATTCGCGGTAAAATCACTAATTCCTCCGCTGGCAGCTACTTCCAAAGTGTATAATTCATAAACCGGAACGGAAGGAACCGTTACTGTAAGTTCCCAACGGTTTGGAGAAGTTAGCCATTGACTATTGGTAACGGGTAAATTCAGGCGTTTGTTGTTATGCCTTAACCAGGCATTCCAGTTGACTGTGTTTTGAGGAGCTAAACAGGTTATTTTGAATGTTTCCCCCGGAACAACTATTTCCGGTATATTCAGCAGAGGACGCTGAATAACGGTTAAAGTATCTCCCGGGGAATTATAACTGCTATTTATAGTTACACTTCCATTGATAAAGCTTTGAATGGCATTATCGCCGAAAAACACATTTTCAAAAGCCAGAGAGGTGGTTCCAGTATTAACAGTATAAAAATTAAGCTTTAACAGAATTCCTTGACCGCTCAAAATTGCCGGACTTTGATAAGAAACAGTTAGCAAACCATTTTGTCCATTAGCAGTTACTGTTCCTGCCTGCGATAAAGTGCCTGCGGTGTCTATGGATTCATAATTCAGAATATAAGGATTAAATGAGATGTTAAAAGAATAGGACTGATAGTTCTGTGAACCATCAATGCCATAAGCATTTACAGGAACAGAAAGGGAACTATGCAAACCGGCTGACTGATGAGGTATAGCCAAAGTTATGGTATTCGCTCCTAAAATCATATCTGTTGCCGACCGGGGATTGATGGCATAATAACTATATGAATAATCTACGATACCGGTTATTTCACTATAGACCTGCCCTAAGGAGACATCAGTCCAACTATGATTAGAACCGAAAAATTGATTATCTATCTGGCAAGCACCGCTGCCGTCATCTGCATAAAACTCTTGATAGCTATTGGGTTCTACGGTTACGGTAACATTTAAAACCTTTACCAAAACGCTTTCCCATTGCTCGCCGCTGCTGAAATCATTCAAAGAGCCCGTATTTATTTCACTGGCAGGAGGAAGAGGATTTCCCTGGCTTAAAACCTGAAAAGAGGATACTTGGGTAATTTCCGTTAAATCGTAATATTCATTTACCGTTCCGGTTACCTGAACTAAATCCCCTACCGCAGGATGATAGGTTTGATTATAGATAAATAACCCGCTCCAGGGTCCGCCTGCAGGATCACTGATAAAGAAACCGTAATAATTATACCCGCTGCCGGAATAAAAAGAAACGCCACTTACAATGCCCTGAACGATAACACTTTGGTCTAAATAAGGAGAATCCCCTCCTCCATCCGGATTATATTGAATATCGTAACAACTATGCGTAGTTTGGGCAAAAAGCCAACCGCAGGTAAGCAGAAGCAGGAGAAATATTACAAATTTACAGTTCATAGCTTTGCCAGTATGTTCTTTACCGAATTTATCGGAATGGCAAAACCGATACCTATGTTGCCTCCGCTTTCTGAAAGGATAAAGGTATTGATGCCAACTACTTCCCCGTTGATATTAACCAGCGGACCGCCACTATTACCTTGATTGATGGCAGCATCGGTTTGAATCATTGCTTTATACTCTCGCCTGTCCTGACGAGCTGCAAAATTACGATTTATGGCAGATATCACTCCTACCGAAACACTGGGCTTGGAATCATTCAATAAAAAGCCGTAAGGATTGCCTAAGGCAATACTCCATTCCCCGGTTATCAAATCGTTGGAATTTCCCAATTGCGCTACAGGCAGCTTATTTCCATTGATTTTAACTTTGGCAATATCGTGAACTTCATCTATTCCGGCAACCGTTCCGGAAAATTCGCGTTTATCAGGTAAAATAACTTTGATTTGAGCAGCGCCGCTAACAACATGCGCATTGGTAATGATGTAACCGTTGGAATCATAAATAACTCCGCTACCAATTGATTCCACTTGCCGTAATAACGGAATGGAACCGAAAAAATCAAAAAAGCCGAAACCAAAAGGACTGGCTGCTCGCACATATTCTGTTTTAATTACATTGATGCTGACAACAGCCGGCTCTACAGCTTTCACGGCTTCAGTGATGGAATTTATTCTTTTGGCAGCTGAAGCTTTATTGGGTTGGGAGGTAGAAGGGGAAACAAAATCGTTGCTAACCTCGTTTTTTCCTGCCTGCCTGTTTATTAATGCCATCGTAATAAAAGCATTTAACAACAGAATTATGATTATCGTGAAGAAGTTTATGCGTTTCATCTTCCTTCCTAAAGTTAAATAAATTTGTGAATGGCAAAGTCAATTACCGAAGCACTAACCGTGGTCTCAAAACAAGGTCCCTTCGGTCTTTCATTTAAAACAGCATAAACAGGATAACGCCAGCTATCACGAACTCCTTCCGTTAAATCTCTATGGCAGGCAACAGCAATAATAATATCCGGTTGGGTGTCATTCACCAGTTTTCTTGCCAGAGAACCACCACTGGCAACTGCCGTTTTAATTTGATAATCTCTTGATAATGCCTTCATTTTAGCCATATCGCAACCACCGCATTCTTCACATTCAACAATATTGTTATTGATGCGAATTTTGCATTGCGAACTTTGCAAACAGTGCGGTAATAACAATAGCAGATTGGAATAATGCATCCCCTGATGATTGGTGACTACAATTTCATTATTAAAATAGAGAAACGACTCCTGTAAAGTATCCATTTTCTGGAAACTTATCCTGCCAATAATTCTGGCAATCGGAAAATAGATATTCACCAGCATCCAGGAAAGATACATTCGTAACCAAGGGGGCTTAATTTTCTTATGCGTGCTTACAAGAGCTAAAATCCAGGTGCCTATTAGAATTACTATAATCACAAAAAGGATGGTGTAAATTATATTTCCCCAGGCAGAAAGACCTAACTGGTGATAACTGCCTAAGACCATTAAAAAGAAAATGAGCGTAATTATGAGCAAAGAGATGCTGACAAACATAGGGAATTTGATTATGGCAAAGTATTCCTTTTTCATTTTTCCCTTCCTAATATTTCTTTTTCCTTGATGCGGGCTCCATTGATAAAAGCTTTGGCAGTCATCACTTGCTTGCCCGCGGGCTGAACCTTTTTTATAAGCAATTTATAGTCCAGGCAATTAACAAAAAAGCCAGCGTCATTATCTATGGCACCTATCAACCCGGGCTCGTCATTAACAGGTTCGGTTGTTTTTTCCGAGCTTAGCACTTTTAATTCTTTATTCCGGAAAAGTGTCCAGGCACCGGGAGTTAAAGAAAAAGCTCGGATTTGGTTATGGATTTCCGTTACCGTTTTCTGCCAGTTAATTTGGCGGCTGGACTTGGTAATTTTATAACAGTAACTTGCCTGTTTTTCATCCTGTTTTTCACCGTTTAGCTTTTTGGCACCATTGAGCATTTTCCAAAACAGCCATAATAAAGTAGCTGCCTGTTCTGCAAGGCGTTCTTGAAGTTCGCTGCAGGTTTCGTTTTCAGCAATAGAAAACTTTGCTTGAGCCAGAATTGGACCTGCATCCATTTTGGCTGTCATCCGGTAAATAGTATTTCCGGTTTGGGTCTCGCCATTTAAAAGAGCACTTTGAATAGGGCTGGCACCTCTATATTCAGGTAACAGGGAAGGATGAAGGTTTATTGCTCCCAAAGGACACAGGCAGCGGATTTTTTTGCCTAAATAACCGCCAAAGGCAGCGGTAATAATAATATCCGCTTTCTGTTCAGCCATTTTAGCAATGCTTTCCCCGGCATTAATATCCTCAGGAGTAATAAGCGGTAAATTATGCTCTTTTGCAAATCGGGCTACGGGAGTGAGGGTTAAATGTAAATTGCGTCCGGCAGGTTTTGCGGGTTGGCTGATTATTAAAGATGGCATACAGCCGTTTTGTATTAGCTTTTGCAGCGCCGGTAAACCGTAATCGGAAGAACCGATAAACAGATAACGCATTATAGAGCAAACCCTTCCATTATATTCTGTCCGTTCACTGCTCTTGCCTGCAAAGCGTTTAGCTTATGCAAAATCTTTAACCGGGCAATTCTTCCCAGGCGGTCGGTAAACAGAATACCTTCCAAATGGTCATATTCGTGTTGAATAACAACTGCCTTTTTTGCTTCAGCGCTTTCCGTTTGCCTGTTACCGCTCAAATCGGTGTAAGTATAAGTAATAATTTTACTGCGTGTTACATCGGCAAAAACATCCGGCAAGCTGATACAGCCCTCTTCGTAAACAACTTCCCCTTCTCTGCTTTCTATAACGGGATTGATTAAAACCTGGGGATGCTTTTTATCGGTTAAATCTTCGTATTTGGGGTCTATAACTATTACCCGCCAAAGTGAACCAACCTGGTTAGCTGCCAGGCCTACTCCATCTCTGGCATACATAGTATAGATTAAATCCTGGATAAATTCCTGCAGACCGGGGGTATTAAAATCTACTTCCGGCAGCTTCTGTTTTAAAATATCATCTCCGTAGAGACGCACAGGTAAAAGTTTGGGCTGATATTTCATTTCTCGGTTCCGGGTTCTGTTGTTGCCACAACTCCTACAATAGCATTTCTTTGAATATCTATCCGCACTTTATTGGTATCGTCAATTTCCAAAACCACAATTCCTTTATCCGGTTTTAGAGAAACGACCCGACCATAGATTCCGGAACTGGTTAAGACCTTATCGTTTACTTTCAGTGCTTCCTGCATCTTTTGGGTTTCTTTTGCTTTCTTTTGTTGGGGACGGATTAGCAATAGATACAGGATTACAAACATTATGACCATAAAGATCAGGGTAGTTGCGGCACTGCCTGATTGGGAAGAGGTAGTTGCGGCACCGCTTTGTTGGGAAGAGGTAGTTGCTGCTGCTTCCAGTAATATGTAGTTCATTTTTTTCTCCTATACTCCAAAGAATCTTGGATATATTTTTATTAGTATTTGAATCAGGATATTAGTATATGCTCCTGCTATAATATCATCAGAAACAACCCCCCAGCCCCGGGGTAGTTCCTGAATTTTCTTTATGGGAAAGGGCTTAGCTATATCAAACACCCGAAAAAGCACGAAGGCATAAAGCCCAATCAACCAGTTATGAGGTAAAAACAAAACACTGGCAAAATAACCGCAGACCTCATCAATCACAATGCTGCCGTTATCTTTTCCCAGGGTTCTTTCTGCTTTTGTGCTTATGAAAACGCTAAGCAGGCAAAAAACCAGCCAGACGGGTATTGTGTAATATAATGCCTTACCGGTGAAAGGTGAGCCCGAAAAAAGCAGGTAAATTCCAAACGCTGCCAAGGAACCTATTGTTCCCGGCATAAAAGGAATAAAACCTATGCCCAGTATTGTGGCTAAAAAAGTGTAAGGGTTAAGTTTTTTGTTGTTTCCGGTCGTCATAATGTTATTTGTACAAATGCTTCACGCCGTAAGTTTTCTATCCAGATATTGAAAGCATCATATTGTTTTTTCTTCAGGAGCATCTCACGGGCTTGGTCTTTCACTTCTTCATATTTATAAATACGGGGAGGGTATTCCTGTAAACGGCAAAAGATATACAGCATACCGTTATTTTCCAGCACAGGAGTAAATTGTCCCACCGGGGTTTGCATTATTTGAGGAGCAAAAAGAGGAGGCAGGTCTTTTTCCGCAAATTCCCCTAATAAACCGCCATCTTTTTTACTCTCCTCATCCATTGAATATTCTTCTGCCAAAGAGGCAAAGCTTTCGCCGTTTGCAAAGCGGTTACGGATTTCTTCCATCAATTGTCTTTCGCTTAAAGAATCCTCCGCTGAGGGAACCACGGTCTTTAAGATGTGGCGAGCTCTAATTTCCTCGCCTCTTTTCTCTTCCAGTTTAATAATATGATAGCCGAATTCGCTTTCTACGATGTCACTTATTTCCCCAACTTTTAAGGCAAAGGCAGCATCTTCAAAGGGTTTAACCATTTGACCCCTTTTAAAAAACCCGAGGTCTCCACCAACTTCTTTACTGGGGCAATCACTTTCCGCAGCGGCAAGAGTAGCAAAGTCCTCACCTTTTTGCAGGCGTTTTTGGATTTCTTTAATTTCTGCCAGTTTTGCCTCTTTGCTTTTCCGGTTGGGTTTTATTTCTCTAAAGATTATTCCCAAATCCCAGGAAACAGGTTTTACGGCTAAAGTATCTTTCGTTGCATTATAGAAATTGATTACTTCTTTTTCTGTAACGGTTACTTTATTCACTATTTCTTTGTTTAAAATCTGTTCGGAGAGTGCTCTTTCAGTTAGCAAGTCCTTATATAACTGTAAGAGATCGGATTCCGTAAGTTTACTCTTTTTCAGGTCTGCATTGAAGTCCGCGGAACTGGGATATTGGGCTTTTATCTTCTTTAAGTAATTTTCTGCCATTGTTTTGATCTCGTCATTATTCACCGTAAGATTAAGGTCTTTTGCCTTCTGAATAATCAATTTTTGATTGATCATTTCGTTTAAGACAGCACCGGGGTCAGTATCTTCTTTTAAGATACCGGCGCTTTGCATTTGTGCCATTTCTTTTTGTAAATCGGAGAGTAAGATAATGTCCGTTCCTACCTTGGCTACAATTTTATCTATCAATTCTGCCGTTAAAGATAGGGTAAACACTATCAGCAAAAGGGCTAAAGTTAATTTTCTTTTCATTATTTATCTTCCTCTATTTATTGCCACCAGCTGCGGTTAAGGAAAAAAGGATGTCTTTAGTAATAATATATCTCGCTACTTTGGGCTTTGATTTCTTTAATCAATTCCTGAAACACCTGGTCTTGTTTTTCCAGCAGAACTTTGCGTTTTATTTCCGCTCTGTAATCCTCAAAATTAGCTTCCTGAGGGGTAATTTGGCTTTCCAGAACACGAAATACATACCACAGCGGTTCTTTATAAACCAAGCCAAATTTATTATCTTGCAATTCGCGTGCCTTTAACCAGAATAAAGAATCCGGGCTGCCCGCAGAAACCATTCCCATAAAGCCCCCTTTGTTTTTCAGTTCTTCAATAGAATAGCGTTGCACAGCTTCCCCGAAATTCAATCCCTGGTTAAGTTGCTGCAGAACATTTTCCGCAGCTATTTTATCGCCTAAAGCTATACGCTGGATATTATAGTTAACTGCATTTTTTTGAAACTCTGCCTGATGCAGGCGAAAGTAATTAAACAGCTGATCTTCCGAAACCTCAATTTCGGAAAGGCGTTTGGCAATCAACGCATTGGCTTTAACCTTTTTAGCGGCATAACTGATTTTCTGTTTAACCGCCTTATCTTTATCTAAGCCCTTTTTATCTGCATAATGGGCTAAGAGAGTAAGGTTTACCCAATCCTCAATATACTTTTTTCTGGTTTCGGGATTTAGTTTTTCCCAGTCCTCAATGGCAAAAGTGGACTTAAAATCATCCAGATAGAGAATTTCTTTATCAACCTGAGCTAAGGCAATCCCTTTTTCTTCTTTTTTTGTGCAACCACATAATATAGTAAGCAAAATTAAAGCAAAAGCAAATCTTTTCATCTTATAAATAGGGCGGAGTGTAAGTTATTTTAATATATGGTTTTTTCTCGGCAGCTGTGCTTTCATTGCAATCCCAAAATTCCAGCGTGCCAAAATTCTTGCGTTCCTGAGTGGATTGAATAACTATTCCTTTCGGGGTTTTATCACCTGATGTATATGCTTGAATTATAGGAGTAATATCCACCGTTAAAGAATCGCCGATAATAGTTCCAGTGCTGGTTACTGTATAAACAAGTGTTTCATAATCACTTTTTACTAAAGTAACGGGGGTCTCTATAGAATCCTTTACAACATTGAAAGGATAAAGAGAATAGCTCTTTGTGGAATGGTAATAATCATCATTTTTAATGTGTAAAACCAAACTGGCTTTATTGATTGTCATTCTTTTTCTCTGTTCAGCTGTAAGCTCACTTCCTGCGTTATCTACAAATATGGTAGAGGTTGGCTCATATTTCACATATAGACAGGAGGAGGTTAAATTGCTTATTTTCCATTGGCTGGAAGGGGTTGTTACCGGTGCTTCTAAAGTATAAGTATCTTTTGCCGGGGATTGATTATAAGTTATCCATTCTTCTTCAGTTTTATATTTGATATTCAATTTTGGGGTTTGACTACTTTCCAGAGAGTATATTTCTACCCAACCTTCATTTTCCACCTTCAGGGCTAAATTCCAGCCGGTAGAATCAGGATTTTGCCAATTAGTTATTTCGGTTTCCGGAATGCTAAAAGTAATTTCTTCACCGGCTGTTCCGCTTGTATCAGCTAATGAATATGTAGCTATAGGATTTGGTGATAAATCGCTATCTGTAATATTTGCCGGGTCTAAGGAATCATTCCAGACCTTGTTCACTTTGTATAATTTTAACATCAGGGAGTTACGCAAAGCATAACACCCGACAATGTTTAAGGAGAGAAAACAGCTGTCTGTTTCAATACTTTCTATATTCGCAGGTAAGCCCGTAAACCGGAAAAAACTTAAGGCATAGGCATCGTTATAATCTCCTGCCAAAAGTTTCTTTTCACTGCCGGAAATACTTATTTCTTCAGCAGCAGGAAAACTGAAACCCATCATCATTCCTGTTTCATCATTAACGGTCAGAGCTCTTACATCACTGAAATTATTGCCTGTCAAATTATCCTTATCAGTGCAACCGCTAAGCACTGTTAAAATAATTGTCAGACAGATAAGCAGCTTTAATATGGCTTGGAACGATTCCATAATAATAATCCTATTTTAATTTAAATCTATTATACAGTATTATAAGTAGGCGTTGTGGATAGGGGGATATTTGGTCAAGCTTTTTCTTTTCTCTTTGTCTTCTATGCTTTTCCAGCTGACATTTTTCTGTGGATAACTTGTGGATAACTTTGGTCTCTAACCTTAAGTTATCCACAATAAAAGTTCCCCAATCCATTTAGTATTAACTTATTCACTGCTATCCACATAATTTCATCCACACTTGTGGATAACTTTCCGAAAAAAACGACATTCCCATCGTTATATTGGAGAAACGACATCCTCATCGTTTTATACCCCGGAGAAACGACATCCTCATCGTTTTAGAGTTGACCAGGAGGTCAACTCTCCGAATTTCATAGTTGACCGGGAGGTCAACTCTCCAAATTTCATAGTTGACCGGGAGGTCAACTCTCCAAATTTCATAGTTGACCAGGAGGTCAACTCTCCGAATTTCATAGTTGACCGGGAGGTCAACTCTCCAAATTTCATAGTTGACCAGGAGGTCAACTCTCCGAATTTCATAGTTGACCGGGAGGTCAACTCTCCGGATTTCATAGTTGACCGGGAGGTCAACTCTCCGGATTTCATAGTTGACCGAGAGGTCAACTCTCCGGGTTTCGTAGTTGTCCTTGAGGTCTATGCCCCGGAGAAACGACGTCCTCGTCGTTTTAGAGTTGACCAGGAGGTCAACTCTCCGTGTTAACAGCACCCCCGATTTCTCCAATTTGCAAAACTTATCTCTCACGCTATTTATTATCAAGCTAAAAACTCAACACCTTAATCAATCCCATAATCGGCATTCTATTTTTTCAGGTTTTTAATAATCCCTTCCAGCAAAATTCGGAAGTCCTCTTTTTCCCGAAACTGATTTTCCACCATTTTTTTGGCATGTAAAACCGTTGTGTGGTCTTTCCTGTTATAATATTCCGCAATATCTTTCAGGGAGAGCTGGGGAATTAAATAATTAGCCAAATACATTGCTACCTGACGCGGAAAAGCAACCTGTGGTTTACGCGTTTTTTCCAGTAACTGAGAAGGGGTTATTCCATAGCATTCACAGACCTGTTGCGTAATTGCATCCAAACTGATAGCGTTCATCTTTTCGGAAATCATATCGGAAAGAATTTCGCTTGCCAAAGAAACATCTATTTCTTCAGGATTCAGTTTATTATAGGAAGAAAACGCTAAAATGCGAATTAACGAACCTTCCAAGGCACGAACGCTGCTGGTAATGTTATCGGCAATAAAATTAATAATCGCATCGCTTAATATCACATTTTCGGGTTCGGCTTTTTTGTGCAAAATTGCTACGCGCGTTTCAAAATCAGGATTTTTCAGGTCACACAATAAACCGCTTTCAAAACGCGTAACCAACCGTTTTTCCAAATCGGGAATATCTTTGGGAGGTCTGTCCGAAGTGAGCACAATCTGTTTTCTGTTTTCAAACAAAGCATTAAAAGTATGGAAAAATTCTTCCTGAGTTCCTTCCTTACGAGAAAGGAAATGGATATCATCCATCAGCAGCAAATCCACTTTTCTGAATTTGTTTCTAAATTCCGACATTTTATTACTGCGAATACCATCAATCATTTCATTGGTGAATGCCTCGGAAGTGATATAGTAAATAGAACAGTTCCGACCTTCTTTTTGCACGAAATTTCCAATTGCCTGCATTAGATGGGTTTTACCCATTCCGCTCTCACCATAAATAAAAAGAGGATTATATGTATAACCGGGAGATTCGGCAACCGCTTTGGCAGCACTATAGGCAAAATTGTTATTTTTCCCTACTACAAATTCATCAAAAGTATTACGCTCATTTAGTTTTACATTGGAAACAACCCGGTTGCCGCTATATTCAGGCAGTTCTTTTTCTTCATCCCGATGATTTCGCCGGGGTTGAGTGATAAATTGCACCTCATATTTCCTGCCGTAAAGTCCGTAAGAAATTTCTCCTAAGACCTCTTTGTAATTTTGATTCAAATAATTTGCTGAGAACTGAGTAGCTACTTTAATCATCAATTCCCGATCATTCATATCCACTAACTTTGTATCCGAAAACCAGGTTTTAAAACTTTGAGAATTAATATTCTCTTCCAGTTTATCCAGTATGTTCTGCCAAATATCTTGATCCATAAAGCACTATCCCGTAAATTTATTTATCCACAAACCGTATTCTGCTGTTACAGATACGCCAGTAGCATTATTATCTCATTCATTTATATAAACTTAACCTTAAAAAAAGGACATCCTTGCAGTTCCCTTTTTTGCAGTTATCCACAACTTATCCACAGCTATAGTAAAAAATTCTATTTTCCATACCTTTACAGATTTCCCCAAGCTGTGCCAAGACCAACTTCACCAAAAAAAATCTCATCTCTGTTTTGTCAAGCAACTAAAAGCTAAGGATAAGATAACTTAGCAAAAGCAAAAAATTAACAACACTCTAATTTCAGAAAAGATAGAACCGAAACAGGATTTTTTTACCTTAGGGAAAATGAATCCTATCCTTTTTGTTTCTATGAAGTTAGTGTTGGCTAAATTTTTTTTAAATCTTTTGCCCGAGAATAGAAGGAAACCATTGCAAACCCAAATCTTACGCTAACTACCCGGCAAAAAAGAAGGACGCAAAGCTATCCTGATTGGGAATAATGACTTTTTGGATAACTAAAAGCGGGTTTGTCTTGGCAGATTTTTTATCCTTGCTTTTTGCCTTTCACTTTTTTTATCCGCCTGAAGGGTAGCAAAGTGTTTTCCGTTAGATACTTTAATAACCCTTTAACGATTCTTTAACGATGCCTTAACCTTGCTAAGGAATCGTTAAAGGAACTTTTATGCTGTATCAAATAGCTGAGAGGGTATAATACAGCTAAAAAAGCGGAGCTTCATCCTCTGCGGAACAGGTACTTATTACATTAGAATGCAAACAGGAAAGGAGAATTATATCAAGAAAGCAGTCCTATTAAAATAAAGATAGGTAGCCGTTCTTTGTACCGGCGGACGCTGTTCCGCCGTTTTTGGTACCGGTGGACACCGTTCCGCCGTTTTTGGTACCGGCGGACACTGTTCCGCCGTTTTTGGTACCGGCGGACACTGTTCCGCCGTTTTTATTCGGCGCTACAGCGAGCGCCGGTACAAAGAGCGCCGGTACACTGCGCCGGTACACTGCGCCGGTACACTGCGCCGGCTACATTTTTCTCAATGTTCCCAAAGCTGTCCTATTCAGGACAATCTCTTTATTTGCAGTAACTGGATAATATTCTGCAATTTCTGGGTATAACACTTTGCTATTGAATAACTTTAAGCTCTACCCGTCTATTCCGTTCTCTTCCGGATTCGGTTTTGTTGCTGGCAATGGGACGATTGGGTCCGTATCCAACAACAATCAATCTTATAGGATCAATACCTTTAGATTTTAAATAATCTGCCACGCTTTGAGCTCGTTGTCGGGATAAAACAAGGTTGTATGATGCTTTGCCTTGATTACAGGTATGGCCTGAGATTTCCATTCGGATACCCGGATTGCGTAATAGAGTTAGAGCAATATCATTCAAAACTGGATACGACTCGGGTTGAATAACTGCACTGTCATAAGCAAAGAGGATGTTATTGAACACAAAAACCTTGTCCAAAGTGAGAGGTTCCATCACGATCTGCAAATCCCTGTTGCGCTCTCCAGGATTTGGGATAAGTTCCATGCTAACTGTCTGATAACCCTCCAAACCACACTCCACTCTATACCTGTTACACAGAGGCAATTCTGTTTGATATATCCCCCTGCTTGGTTTAAGAGCTTGGCGGTAGCGAGTCCCGTTGATAATATAAATGATATTCAGTTCGGGGCTCAAGTAATATCCTTCGGGATCTACAACAGTAGCTGAGATGGTAAACAATACCCCGGAATTTATTTGATCCCGAACGATTTGTCCTGTAAGAGGAGAAGTGAGATCCGTGTCCTCATACCAGACCGGATTGTCCGTGTCATCTACGATCCAGTAAGACCTGGGAGCATATTCAACCAGTAAATATTCGGGAGATGTACCCCGAGAAGAAGAGCGAACCAAGGTTGCGTTATTAGTTCCGCGCTGATGCACATAACGTTTCTCTCTCATAGCTCCATTGATAACATTACCCAGGTTTTCAGGATAAGACCAATCATCCCATCCGGAGCTAAGTTTCACCACCTTGAATAAATCCATATCACCCATTCCCGGGTAGCCATCTGAGCAAAAGAATAGAGTTTTGCCATCCCAATCTAAAAATGGGGAATCCTCGTTACCCTCAGTATTAATTGATGTTCCCATGTTAATTGGGTTTTGCCACTCTCCATCGGTAAATAAACTATACCAGATATCAAAACCTCCCTGACCTCCGGGTCTGGAAGAGCTGAAGAAGAGGACTCTGTCCCTATACACCCAGGGGTCAATATCGTCCCAATCACTACTCACTGTTTGCATTAGAACCGGTTTCTGCCATAAGTTCTCTTTTTTGCTGGTATAAAGATCAAAATCTTGGCGATTGCTGTCATACTTTCCCATAATCCAAGCCAGGTTGCCATCTTCCGAAAATGAGCCAATAGCTTCATCGTCATCGGAGGCAAGTTCTTCTACTAATACAGGTGTGGACCAGGTATTATTCAGCGATTCTGAACACCAGATATTATATCCATTATAGGGTGCAGGACGAGCTGAAGATAAATAAAGCAGATTGCCGGAGGGATGAAAGCAGAAGTAATCTTCTCCGTATTCGGTCAAAATACCTAAGGGTAGTTCCGCTTTGGTTACCGAACTGAAGATCTTGGATTGATTTTTCAGAATTCTCAGTAACTCTCTGGCAATGTCAGAATACTGAACATCACCGTATTGCAGGTATTCCTGAAATAGCTGTATTGCCCTGGAATTATCTCCCAAAGCCATATAATTCATTGCAGTCCAATAAATGTAATCAGGATTGGGAGGGTAAACCCTCTCCTGCAGCAAGTCCAATTTTTCCAAAGATAGCTGATAATTGCCTAAATCGTAAGCTTCAAGTGCTTCATTGAAAGTAATCTCTTCCGAAAAGCTATCCTGCAGGTCTTCCTCTGCCTCACGATACATAACAGGTTCAAACGGGTGAACAATAACGAAATTCACCAAGCTTAATACCCAATTTGAATACTCCCATTCAAGATCCCAATTCAATTCTCGGGTAGCTTGAAGCTTGGTATCTTCAGCATTTTTGATAAAATCCCCGGCTTGAGAGGCGGTCATCTTAATATAGATTACCTGATTAAGATCCTGGTTATGCAAGGATAGTGCCCCTCTTGACGAGTCATAGCCCAGAATTTGAATTTTCCTGGTTGAATATTCTTCTCTACTACTTTCCAATAGAGTTTGAATCTCCTGGCGGATTTGCTCTTTTCTAAGCTCTAAATCAGAACTGTTTAGGATGGCATTAGGAACCTCTACTAAAGAAGGATTCAAACTCAACCACTGCTTTCGGTTCTGAACTATACTTTTAATCTCATCGGTAGTTAAACCTGCCAATCTGATGCTAAAGATCACAATTGCCACAAGTAGGAGATATGTTTTACTCTTATTCACTTTTCGCCTCCCCTCATTTTCTCCATAGATAATATCTAAAGCCAATGCCAAACCGCGTAGTAGTCCCCTCCAGCGATGCCATTCGGGAGGGGAGATTTGGATTCTGAACAGGCCTGGGTTTATTTGTAGTATCAGAATTAAGCCAGGCATTTACTTCATCACTTCTATACCAATTTCCTTTATAAGAACCCTGATCTTGTAACAAGCCATACAGATAGACATCCCAATCTGCACTTAACCTTAGGCATAGTTCAGTGCGAACTTCTAAACCATTATATAAATTAAATGCTCTTGTAGATCTGCTTTTTGAGCCATCAGCATCTTCCTCATCAAACTTATATACATAACGGTAATTAACCGTATCCACTTTGGCTTTGGTAGTCATCGGATAACGAATTCCCAAACGGTAGCTTACTATCGTATCCAGGTTTAATGTCTTCTGAAAAGAACTGAACCTAAAACCTCCTCCGATACTGAATAGATCAAAGCTGGGGGAAACCTTTTCCCTGTCCAGATCCCAGGGCAAATAAACACGATCCAATAGACCAATTGTATAGATTAGGTTCACATTGCTGTTTCCGGCAAAACCGGTATAGTTATATAATCCGGAAGCGCTTAATGCCATCGCTCCGGGCTTTTCTTTATCAGCAATACCTTCATAAGCTCCAAAGAACTCAATATTCTCCAGAGGAAAAGTGTTACGATCGTTGACAACTGTGAGAGTGGTTGTTTCTCCATCAACAATATCAGCCATAAAGGTATCTTTTAAAACATCCCGGCGGTCATAAGCTTCAATCTCGTATCTGCCTGGAGATAAATACACTCCATCATCCAGAGCATATTTATTGCCATTAACAGTAAAAGTTCCTCCCTTAAGGTTAGACCTGATCTTTATCCTTCCAGCAGGGATGCTAACCATTAGGTTGGTTTCTTCTCCTGCACGAATCACAACTTCATAACTTTTAGTGATTACGGGGTAAGCGGATGATACCTGTTGCAGCGATGCCACAACACTCATTATGCCAATCGGGAATTCAATGCCGTGATCTGAACTCAGTTCAATATTTCCGGAATGAATCACTATATCCGGATTATCACAAACAATATTCAATTTACCAACCAGTTCATCCTCATTTATATAGGAATTGCCAAATGCTTCCACATTCACAATTTTCCTGGCTAAAGAAATAGAACCATCGAACACACTTACATTATATGAACCGGTAGGCAGGGCTATGGGTCCATTATTATAGTAAAAAAGATAACCATTTACTTCTGTTCCGTATCTTGTATTGATATCTATCGGAGAAAGTAAGCCCACCGAATTCGTGTGGTGATAATCATAACCTGGGTTCACAGCTGCCAGATTTACCAGGTATAACTTGAATTCATAATCTCCAAACGGTTGAAAATCAAAGACGGGATCCCAATAGAGCAGCTCTTCCAGATTGGAATTGCTGATATCCTGATATCGCCCTAACAGAGTTCTCGCTTTATACCAATTAGTTGTGTTTTTAAGGCGATAGAAAACATACAGATCGGCACGAATGTTAAATCTTGAAACAGTGCTGCCCAATTGAATCGTATAGCGCTGATTGTCTTGACTTACTTGGAAATCCGTAATCTCTTGCGCAGCCAAGCCAATAGCCAAACTAAAAACCAACAGTATTAGAATTCTTTTCATCAGTAATGCTCCAGTTCTTTAGGTTGCTATGTAGTTTATAAATTTCAATGATACTTGTCAAGATAAAAATCCGTGGCATTTTAATTTAATGGGCAATGGTTACCTACCTGTCAACAATTGAATGATGAGGACATCGTTTTTCCGGAAGGTTGACGTCCTCGTCAACCCTCCTCTCACGATTTTTCCCGCAATGGTGATGTCCTCGTCAACCCCTCATAAAATGAGTAAAAATAACCCCTCCGCTCTTCGCTCTCAGCTCCTAAGCCCCTAAGGGCGACATCGGAGGGTTGACCTTCTGGTAAACCCTCCTCTTACGCTTTATTTCTTTACCGAAAGGCAAACGGTAACGAAACACAGTGTTACCACTAAACGATGAGGACATCGTTTTTCCGGATGCAAACCAATGATAATTTGGTTACCCGATGGTAGATTTTCCCGTTCAACCACCATATTTATTCTATTTCGTTACTGAAAAGAGCGTGATAAAGAAATAGTGCGGTTGCAAGTGGCACGACAAAATGTCGTTCTTCCTGATAAAAAATCGGAGCTCTTTTGAGCTCCGATTACACCAATTAGCGAGAAAAATTCAGAGTATTTCTCTATTATTAATAAGAAAGAGTATCAGCATATACAGGAGCAGTTTCTTCAACAGTTGATTCATCTGTAGGTTCTAATAGGCGTTCATTTCTTTGATATTCGTCCTCTCTTTCAGCCAGATATCTTACGCTATACATTATTTCTCCCATTATTCCTTTCCAAAAATCATCCCTATCGTTTAAATATTCATTAATAGGTTTCAAGCAGTTATGTTTTTTATCACTAAAGGTTAATTCCACTTTCAGTTCATTGGAGGTATTACCATTGGTTTTAACAAGCGCATTCAATTTATCCAGCAAGTCCAAAGCATCTTCTTCTTCATCAGACAATTCATCCGTCAAATCTTTTATAGCTGTGAAATTCATCGTCATATTGAAGGGATTTTTATTCATTTTTCTGGCAAGAGTTCCTTCCAAACCGCGATTGCTTTTTTTATAGTTATTATTATTTGTAGTGCAGATCATCACATTATCTTCAAAGAAAACGGCTAAATTGCCAAAATAGTAATATTTACCATCTTTACGCAAACGACCTTCGCGGTTCATCTCTTTCAGCAAATCCTGCACTCCCTTATTGTTCTTTACCGATGCAACAAGAGTTATAAAAGGAGGTTCCTTTTCGTCCAAAATATTCACTGCAATTATGCCGGAACCATCTGCCAGCTTATTTAGATGTTTCATTAACTTGCTAATCTCGGGATTGTCAATACTTTTCAACAGTTTATCAATTCTCTTTTCCGAAAGGGCATAAAGCTTAGGATAATTGGTTTTTACGGAGCTCAGCATAATCAATCCTTCGGTAGGAACATAAGGATAGAGGTCTTTCACATTAACGGCATCGTTAATAACGCTTTCCAGTTTCTTTTGCTTTTCCTGGGTCGTCTCAAATTTTACTGAGGATACCAATTTCCCCTTATCAAAATCAGCGGAGAAAGAGAGGAAAGTATTATACAGTTCAGTAGGTAAATCAATTGCCGTGTTCATTGGAATTTTGGCATCATAAGTAAGTCCTAAAAGGACGCTTTCAAAAACATTTTCCGGGTCGTCCACCCTAAATTGGTCCATAATGTCCCAATAATCGTAATAGTAGCGGTAATCACTTTCATAATAATAGTTTCTATACATCTCGCGCTGTTTATACTGGGAAATTATTCTTTCCACATTTCCTTGGGCGTCTTTTAATCCTTTTTGAGCAATACGAGCCATTCCATCCAAATTAGCCCAAAGGGTTATGTCGTGACCTCTTAGCTTACTGCTGCGAAAGTCCTTATTGGCAAGAATGCAGGCAGATTTATCCTGGGTTAAGTAAGTTTTCACTTTTTTGCTAAGGTCGTTATCATTGCTTGGATCGGTTATTCCAATCAGCATAGATTTTCCAGTCCACATACAGGAAAGACCGTTCAGATCAATTTCGTAGATGTTGGATTTTTTACTAACCGATAGGTCTTTACCACCAGGTAGAGCTATATTTTTGGTAAAGTTATACACTTTTTCCGCATTGGCAATAGGCATAACCATAAAAATATAGGGAAGGTTTTTTTTCGTATCAAACTCCCCAAAAAGGTAGGAGGGCTTCGTAGTTATTAATCCTGTGCTGCGCGGATCTTTAATTAATGCCTCCAGATTATACTCTTCCAAGGCAGAAATCAAGTCCTCATTAATATCACCCTTTTTCATTGCTCCGGTTTTGTTCAGCAGCTGGGGTAAATTAATCTTGGCTACAACCAGAGCGTTTTTACTAATATGACGAATTTGAGGCGAAGAGGTTGCAAAATAGTAACCGGCAATAACCACAATAATTATAAATAAAACTATCAAAACAGGGATTAAAGCTGATTTCTTTTTTCGCTTACCCTCTAAAACTGCAGGGGTTTCTTCTTCCGAAGTAGGAATTTCTTCCGAAACCTGCTCCTGCATTGATTCTTTCACTTCTTCTTGCATTAGTTCCTCCAAATAATTTATTTGTTCTTCAGCAAAAATAAAGACAATTGCAACTATGTATATCTCTAAAATAATGTCAAGGTTTTTCCTGCCTGCTGCCAAAAGCGAATATTAAATCCTAAAAAAACAGAAAACATCTTGACAAAAAAACTAAACGCTAAAATAAGGAATTATAGTCGCAGAAGGAAATTCTGCCTAAGAAAAAAGGAGAAATATTATGAAAACGAATGCCTACCTGTTAGTATTGCTTTTACTGCTATTAGTAGCAGGACTGCAATCCCAAACCTTATCCCAAGTAAAGTTAGGTGTAATTGGAGGGCTAAATTTTGCTAATTTCAGTGGAGATGACATTGAGGATCTGGATGACGCCGGATATGATATTGAAGGAAGAACACTCGGTCACATTGGAATTATCGGAAATGCAACTGTATCACAAAATCTTGCTTTGCAAGGCGAAATTGCCTTTAGTATGAATGGATCAAAATGGGAAGGAACTTATTATGATGAATATGGCTATGAATATGATACAACTTGGAAACATAGTATAAATATGCTGCAGGTTCCTGTCTCCGCAATCTATACTGTGAATCTTCCTGAATTAGCATTCAAACCATATTTGGGAGCAGGACTTTCGGCAAGTATTCCTATCAGCTCAGGTTTTTCGGTAGAACTTGGTGGACAAGATGAAGATTTCGATTATGACGATGAAAATTTTGAAGAACTTTCCTCCTTCGTTCTTGGCTATCAACTAAATCTGGGTATGGAATATGATAAGTATTTTTGCGAACTCAGATATGAAAGAAGCATTACTCCTGTGTTTGATAACAAATATATAGACGATGTTTTTTATAAAAACATTAAACTCCTGGTAGGCTTTCGCTTTGATAGTAACTTTTAATATTATGTAAACATAACCAATTGTGCATTGCAAGCGGAGGTTTCGTTGCCTCCGCTTTTATTCACTTTAATCCTACAAAATAAAAATGTGCATTTAACTGTATGCCATTCTTATGGATACCCCTCTTTTTAGCAACTACATTTCTTGCAATACACCGAAACTTGCCCTCAGCTTTCAGCCCTCTGCCGAAAGCCCTTTAGGGCGACACAATGATAGCGATGGAGGCGTAAGCCCCTCGGAAAATATGTTTTAGAAGGTTGATAAGGTTTAGAAGGTTGATAAGGTTTAGAAGGTTGAGAAAATGTTGCTGATAAACCCTCTGCCCTAAGCTCTCTGCCAAAAACCCTTTAGGGCGACACAATGATAGCGATGGAGGCGTAAGCCCCTCGGGAAAAGGAAGAAAGAGATACACCCCCATTACATACTTACATATTCTAATTCCTCAAAAGGTTACTAGGTAGCTAAAAACCAGTTGAGAGCCAACTGTTTATGAGTTCTCAATAAAAACACTATACTATTTCTTTGCCAAAGCAACTGCAAATTCCAGAATAAAATTGGGCAGCCCCACACCTTCAAAACGGCATTTTTGCCTCTTTTGGATATAAAAAATGGTCAAGTGTATCACTTTTATACTGCCACTCTGTATCACTTTCGTTTGCCATTTTGTACCATTTTCGTTTGCCATTCTGTATCATTTTTGTTTGCCATTCTGTATCATTTTTGTTTGCCACTCTGTATCACTTTTGTTTGCCACTCTGTATCATTTTTGTTTGCCATTGACCGCAACAAGAAAGCCAAATACTATGAGCTCTTAGTGATCCTGGATATCCACACCAAAGACATCTGTCTGACATAATGTGCAAAAATAAAAGCTATTTTTAAATGAAACCCTGAAAATTCTGCATACCCTAATGGCTCTGGAAATCAAGACCATAAACCAGAATTACTTCCAAGAATACAACAAAGCGCTCGCACTTTAGATAAAAAGTCAAATCAAATACCACTTAGAAATTCAGCCCGAGAGGCGTATAGGGATCCCATAATCTTTATCCACCGTTTCAATAGAAGTGCTGGGGAAATAGATGTTCGACACTTTTGTCAATATAATCTAATCCTTAAGCGAAATATCAGGCATTTTAGAAGATACTTCAACATCAATAAATGATCTTTGTTCACGGATAATTTTTCTTTTGTCAATTGCAGGTGCCAAACAGAAAAAGTTGAACTCCTCTTTATCTATTTCCGAGGAATTAGAAACATGAGGATATAGTAGCTTAAGGTATGCTGTAGCTAACTTTATAATCGCTTTAACATCTCTTGTATCAGAATTCTGTGGGATTTGAATTAAATCAGAGACTATTTGACTATATTGGGAACAATTTCTCAGTTTGTGCAATATCTCACTAAAATACTCAACATTAAGTGTATAGCCATTGACAATAAGCCCCTGATTAAGCCGTATCAGTTTCCATCCCTCGATGAATCCATGAATTCTATCCATCAAAGCTGAAGATTGGAAGAAACTAGGTAACGATGTAAAGTATCTATTTGACAATGGTCGCCAATCGGGTGATAAAGCAATGTTCCCTAACATCATCAATCCTGCTTCAGATGTTCCGCTATAATTTGCAACTGTAAAGCGACCACTTTCTAAATAGTTTTTCAACGCTCCTGATAGCTCTTCTTCATTAGCAAATTTTATCGTCTCAATTTCATCAAAAGTCACAAAATCGTAGTTTTCTATAATACCAGGGGTTCTTCTTCCAATATCATAAAAGAGTTTTGCCCTTGAAACTACTCCTCCGCTAAACATCCAAGTATATTTACTCAGATTCCCAAATACATATGACTTTCCGGTGCCCTTTGGTGCTAATTCGATCATGTTAAGATTAGGTTCAACAAAAATTAATAATCGAGATATAAACAGAAGTTTTTTCTCGATAGAGCTAAAACCAGATTCTCTATCTTTATTATCAGGATTATATTCCATAGATCTTATTAGTAGATCAATCCATTCATACACTGTGAAATTTTTCCTTGCTGATTTGAAGTATTCGATATCTACTTTATATGGTTGGAATGGTTTATAGTCAATAAGTTGCACCTGCCCACTAACAATGTCCGTTGGAGGAATGTAAACTAAAGTAATAACTCCCCAATGTTCACCATCCGAAAGGTATTTTTCATGTTTTTTGAATACATAATCAGGGATTATACCAATACTCAAGGATATCCCATGGTCAGGAATCTCGAACCTAAACAGATCATTTTTTAGATCAACCTGGATATTGAATCTGGACAGTATCTTTATCGGTTCTTTTTTGGTCTTTAATTTAACGAGAATGCTCACATCCTTACTTGGTATATTATTATCCATAAAGCTAATCAAGCCGTCGACATCTAATGAGCCATCTGAAGAAGTAAACATCTTAATAAGCCAGTCTTTGATGAATGAAGGAAGATTCCTACTAGAAAACGCATTGTATCTGTTCTTAATCTTAAGGACTGATTCATCTGGGAAATTTTCGCATATTTTTTCATCAAGTTGGTTCAAAACAATTCCTCCTGTATAAAACCTGATTTTATAGATAATTTTATTTCAAAGTTGTTTCCATCAACAACCAAAGTTGCATTGTATTTGCCTGAGTTTAATCCTTTAAAACTGCATGACCAATGGTCATGAACAAAAGTCATATTGTATCTTTTCCCAGATATAATAATGTAAGGAATTCCTAAAGGGGTTGGATGTATCGTTAGTTCTATAACCGGATTATTTGCTTTAACTTCATCGAAACTTATTGGGTCAATAATTAATTTCTGTTTTTTTACTCTACTTAACTTAATAAATGGAATCAGTATCTCCTCTGGAGTAGCACCACCATGAACTTCAAAGGGAGTCCTATCACCGAGAGAAATATGCTTTAAAGCTATTAAGCACTTATTTTCATGAATTTGTGGAGATTCTGTTATGTGAATAATTTTAACCTGATCAGAAACAAAATCACTCTTGCAATTAATCCATTTGTAACGTCCGCCGTGTTCGGTATCAGCCATGCCAAGTCCTTTATTATCAATGAATTCTTTTATACATAAATACGAAGAGCCATGATCCGAGCTGATTACAATAGAATCATGTGGGCTAGCCAAGATTTGTTTTACTATCGATTGCAGTACTGATATTTGACCTAGTAAAAACTGGTTTAAATTATTAGATATCTGGTTGCTATGAATGTAGTTATCAAGATCGAGAATGTGATGAGATTCTGGAATTCTGTTAACATCAGTTATAGTTGGTAGATATACTCTCCTGATATCTATGCTTTCGATGAACCACTTTTTATCTACATCCGATTCATTCAATAGATGCAACAACAAAGGTGCCCATTCTGCCCCAAGACAGTCAACCCAATAAATTATATTATTATTTGCACTAGAATAGTCTGGGAGTTGTTGTTTGTAGTACCATTCATATAGTGCCTTATCATCTTCATTTACTTTGTTTAAGATATTATCTATCTCAGGTTGTCTTTTCCATGTAAGTTTACCCAGGCAATAGTTTTTAAAATATGGAATAATCCATACGTTGCAACCCTTTGAAGTGTATTCAAAATTATCCCAATTCACATACTCATAAAGGTTAGAAAATCTACAACGAAAAATAGGAGATTTAATAAAAGCTATGTCTTGACTTAGTTTCTTTAATACATAAAGTGATTCACATTTCAATAATCCTGTTAGTATTTCGGGATTACTTGTTACAAACTCTTCTTGTATATCAAGCTCGGAATCTACTATGTTTTCTAATTCATCAGTAGGTTTGTTCAATTCTTTGTGAATAAAAGAAAGAAGCTTAAATCTTTCTTGAAGCAACATTTTACTGGGATGCTTTCTGAAAGCATATAACCAAATATTATGAATTAGTTCAGTATCCGAAAACTCAGAAAGAGACTCAAAACAAAGAGGGAAGTGCTCTTGTATCTCATCTCCATTAAATTTTGACTGGTACCAGTTGCTTAGTAACCATTTTTCAGATGTATTAGTTAGATTCAAATAATGCTTTACAAAAGATAGCATGCTTAGATCTAAAAGGTCATAATCAAACCTTTTGCTGATAAAGCTATCAAAGTCGAACAGGGCAATTGTTTGAGGAGATTTTAAAAAAATATTATACAAGTACTCCCAATGTTCTTCTTCTTTATCCTTATAATCGAAGGGGATTGTAATATTGAACAGCGAAGGAATCAAATCTTTGTAGTTACAAATTTCGATAGATGAAATAAAGACCTCATCTGGCAAGAATTGCTTGGCTAAATAATTAAGAGTTTTTGAAGTAGAATAGTATTTACTTTCATAATTATTCTTCCAAAAGGATAACCATGTTTGAGCATTGGTTATAAATTTTGTACCACTGGAAACAGGAAAGGTAATGCGACAGATTTCTGATACAATAACTTTGTCATTTTTCAACTTCCAGATTGGAGCCCACTGATGCTTCCTTGAGAATTTTTGTAGAACATAGTTTTGAAAAGGAGTCCAAATACCGTACAGAGGTAAATAAATCCTGTTGTTAACAGAGGGTGGATTTTCAATACTGTCCATAAGATAATTAAAGAAGGATGTAAACTCATTTATCTGATAGAATCTTAGTACTTCCGAAACTGGATAGATTACAGAATTCTGGCCGGATAATAGAACCTCAATAATATCGAAGATTTGATTTTTCGTGGGAAATACATCATTGTTGCATAATGTACTCAAATCGAAATGGTTATTAGTTATCCCACATAAACCAATAACTAATTCTTTATACTGAGTCATGTTTTCGGAAAATATAAACCTAACAGGAAATCTTCGATTAGCCATAGTGCAAATCTTTGATTCTTCTACAATATTAGATATAATTTCATCAATAGAATTGATTTCCTTATACATTGATACCTTCTTCTTGTAAAGCCTTAATGACAATATTCATGGCTTGTGGTACGGATGCCAATATTTTCTCCATGATCCGTATAAATTTTGAGTCCCATCCAGCATTTGTGAGGATGTTCACAACCCTCATGGTTTCTGAAGTATCCGTATAATTACCATTTGTAGTGTCTATTACTTCAGTACCATTATTATCTGTGGAAATGTCGTTATCTATTGGGTTGTTTATACCTCCATTATTGGATTTTTGTAAAAGGAATTCAAGTACTCTATTGTATGTTGCTGTCTCATCTTCGCAAGTATAAACTAGCTCTTCCCCAGAGTTCTTAATTATGTACTCTTCAATCGCACCAATGTTTAATTCCGAAATGTTATTTACTTTCTTCGACACAAGCCACTTTTTGAAAAGCTCTGGGTTGTTTTTAGTGTCATTGAATATAATTCTGAGATCAGTTTGTACAGAGGATATTTTATTATATATCGTGTTCACAAACTCACTTGAGTATTCTTCATCTTTGACTGCCTTGAATAATTCAATGATTGAGTCCAAAGCGCTTAATACAGCTTCATTACTTTGGGCGATATTGTGGTATTTAGCAATCCACAGCGGATATCTGAACTTGTTTTTCACATAATCAAGAGCAATGTCCCAAACTATTAGTTTTAAGCTTCCTTTTTGCTCTGGATTGAATATATCACATAGCAGATTGATTAATTTATCTTCTTGGGGAGATCCAATTCTAATTGTTAGTTTCTTACTGTCAACTTGCTCATTCTCTGAGGTATAATCAAAGAAGCTCACTATTAGATCTAGCATATCCTGAGCATTTACTACTTTAGCACTATCTTTCAAGTAAATTTTGCCCAAATAGGGTTTGAAAAGCCAAGCTAACATACCCAAAAAAACTGTACATGGATAATATCCGTAAGGTGCTTCTGATAAAAATTTAAACTTCTTACCTATATTAATAACATTTCCAACATTGTCGTTCATTATTTGGTCAAATGCAATCCTCGTCTTATAAATAATATGATCTTTGAACGCAAGGGATACTGAAAAATCGTTGTTTAATGCATCTTCACCTTGCTGTGTATGGTAGAATGAGGACAGATATGTATAAGATGATTTTAACTGATTTTCGAAATCTTTCTTATTGTCTGAAAGTAAAATAGCTTGGGCTGCTTTTCGAGATACTTGTTTCTTCCACATAGTAGAAGTGGCAATTTTATTATTTTTACTGCTTAGCACTTCAGGTCCCATATTAAAGAATTGAAGAGATAAATTATTATTGATGAACTCACCATATTTGTTCAAAGCAATACGTTGTTCAAGTGGATTGTTAGAAGGAAGAAGCGTAAAAACTGTTGCATAACCATAAGAAAGCTGATTGATCCAGTTTTTAATAATAAGTGACTGCTGTTTCTTATATCCGGATATCTCATCAGAACTCAGAGTTTGACTTTGAGCTACTAATTCATAAGATTTGTAATGAAGTACTTTACTGAGGTCTTCAGTGCTAAATATTGTATCTAGTATAATAAAAACATAAGGTGGTTTGTTTAACTCAGTTTGCCAATCCAAAGTTTTTATCATCTTTAGAGCATCTGACAACTCTGGTTGATGAAGACCTATAAAAATTATATGGAGTATCTTATAAGTTCTCTTTCGTGCTTTGATTATCTTTGGTATCAGTTCATGTTTTTTTATATTTGCTGGTACTATTAGGACCTCAGGCGTAAAAGGATCCGCAGTTTCTCTCAGCACATTCTGTAGAAGAATTCTTGATATTTCAGACAAATCTTTGTGATCTGCTATTTCGGTGAAATCTATGGTTTGTTTTAGTAACTCATCATATCTTTCTTGGACTTCGTTATAGGGGATTCGTGAACTGCCAATTTCATACAAGCCGTTAGGGTTTTTCACTATTATATGTTCATGATCGATAAAACTAAGACAATCTGTTACAATCTGCGTTAGTTCTGTACCCTTAAACATTAGTGAAACATTCTCTTCATTAGGTTTTAAAAGTGATGAACTGATGCCATCAGCAACTTTAAGAGTTTTAACGAAGAGGTTCAATAACAACAATCCTTTGTATATCTTCATATAGTTATTGTCTTTCTTACTAATTAAATCACTATAAGTGTTGTAATTTCCAAGAATAGAAAGTGAATTTATATCATCCATTTTCTCAAGCTCAGGTAGAAAATAGTCAAATATCAAGTCAACAGTTAAAAAGTCGTATAGTTCCCCCTGAGGATTTGTCTTAATGTATTTTACAAATCCCCGTTCTTCATCATGTAGGAAGTTAAAAATACTTCTTTCTCTTGACCCAATCGTTCTAGCAAAGTAGGTTGATAAATAAGCAGAATAAGGGTGTATTGGGAATAAATCCGACAAGCTTCTTTTTATCTCAAAGCTGCTTCCATCAAGAATAGTATCTACTAAACTAGTGATATCATCACGATGATGATTTTTTTTCTCTTCCCACTTTTTTGGATCGTTTCTTTGAATTGCGGTGTACATTATTTGATATGTTGTAATAGGTTCCATTGAATAGTCAAAATCTTTGATCCTTTCTTGCAGGTGCTTGATGTCAGATTGTGATAAAGGTGTTTGTTCTGGTCTTCGATGACTAATGATGTATAAATATACTTCCTGGTCTAAATCTTTAGATAACTCTGCTATATTCTGTAGAATACTCAAATAGCTACCGCTCTCAGGCATCTCAAGTAAACTTGTAAACTCATCCCACATAATAAATAAACCTGAGTATCCATGATCGGATTTTAGAATTTGTTGTGTCTCTCCTAGCCAGGATTCTATATTGTCCTCAAAAGTAAGTTTAAAATCTGATACTTTCTCCCATATCTTTAATACTCTTGAGTCGTAATTTTCAAGTTTTCGGATAAGATCACTCAAATTGCTTACAACGCTTCTTAACTCTTCGTTACTCTCTATGACCTTCTCCCAGTCAATATAGAGGTTATTGTTATTTATGTATTTAATAGCCTTCGAAAACTCTGTCTCACGGACCATATTTATCCCCGATTTATCTAATGCTTTTGCGACAGCTTTCTGTATTGTGAATGCAAAATCCCTTGAATCTGATATTCCGCTACTGCCTTTGATAACTACAGGAAAAAATCTCTTTCTTTTTCGAATATCTCTCAATCTCGATGTAAGCTGTAAGTTATTAGCAAACCGACTGGAAAGGAAATCCTCAATAGATTTTTGGTCATCGTACAATAAGTGTTTAACTACAGAAGAAGCATGTGATTTCCCCGATCCATAGGAACCAATAACCCAAAATGATTTTCGGTCTTTAGGGCTTTGTGTATCAATCGAATCTATGACTGCTTTCAAGATAGTTATAAAACGTTCTGTTGGGACGAAGGTTTTCCAGTAGCTTTCTGATTCATTTACTAAGTCAAATGTATCAATGAATTGATCATTTAATGATAGAATATCTGAGTATCTCATGATTACCTACTCCTTGAAAAGTATCTGATTAATGCCCCGATGGGGTTGTAGTTTTTGTTTAAGTTTATATTGTCTAGGTTTGCAACTAGGTCAACTTTTAAAAGCTCACTGTCATATTCTTGAATACCTCTTAGTACTTCTACTAAATTCGATTGCTTTAGCCCGAATATCTTGATCGGACCCCCATTAGACTTGGAGTCGATTAATTCCCTAACTGTAAGGTAATATTTATTATTTACTTCGGCATACTTGTATAATGCATAAATCATCGTAGCTGTATTTATCTGTAGGAGTCTTCGTTTCATAACCCTCTCAATAGATTTTCCTTTCTTTTCAATCTCCCCTATACGAAAAGTACTTCCTAAGGGGCTGTTGTCAAATGTGTTTAGTAATGCACTAAGTGGGTTATTCAAAGTTGAACGAGCTATTCCTGGGAACTCAATAAGTAATAACTCGAGTAGCTCATTTTTTGTGTAGGCACGATCAAAAGGCAATGATATATACCAGTTTACGATAGGAGAGTTGTAGAATAAATTTACCCAAACTATTTGCCAGATTACATCATTATATTCACAACTAGCTAATACTCCAACTAACTCCGATGGCGAATTACTATTATTTAGAAGGTTTGCGTCTTTAAGCCATCTTTTAAATGACGGTATCTGATCAGTCCCTAGAGTATTTGTCTCAAACCATCTTTCTGGGTCTGATAGAAAAGAATTTACCCACATCTCTCTCATTCCAAACTTTTTGTATCGATCCAAACCTGTAGTGCTTTTCTTCATTTTTTCTCCTCCTATAGGTAATTGTAAAGATTGTGCTAGAATACATCCTTTTTCAATAGATGTGCTACATTTATGACAATGTACACACGATTCATCAATCTTCAATGATGGCTTAAAAGATATTGCTTGTATGGGGCATTCAACCTCGCAAAGACCGCAATGAACACAGTATGTAGTTTTGTTTACAATTTTTGTTAGTAGCCCTCTGATCACAGGGTATTCATTAACATTTTTTGAAGTCAGAGTTAATGTTGTGTCATCTACTTTCGTGATTGAAATCTGGATATAAACGCCTTGGATCAGAATCTCAACTTCAGTTGTTTCGTTTTTTTGTTTTATTGACATAGTTCCTAAAGTTTTTAACCATTCAAGCAAATTTTCTCGCTGTCTTCTAATAATAGCTTTATAAGATTCAGCAGTAATCACGATATCATTAGACACACCAAAATTATCTATACCTATTCCTCCGGAACGTCCTGCCCATGATCTATCTGAGATATATGTTTTAATCTTTTCTGAATCTGTCATACCTCGTGAGAGGGCTAGTTTATGTATATGTTTTACAAATTTTTCCGTTTGTTTCGGGAAAAGTACTCCAAGATAGTAGTTTGCCGGCTTTGAGGCAAAGGGGCAGACAGAACAACCCACTCTCCACATACCTTGTCTATATGCCTTATTGATTTCTATATTCCTTTGAAATAAGTAAAGAAAGACCTCTGTTGTGCTCCATTCAAAGATTGGCCTTGCATTTATTAGGTTTATGTGTTTAACATTTGAAGCAATTCTCTTATATTTGTTCCTACGGCTGCTTTCCTCTGCCCTAACACCTTCAAATACGATTATATTTGACAACTTTTGATTATCTACATGTTTTCTTAAGGTTTGGACGAAAGGGACTGATTTACAAACTGAACAACACCATCTTATTTTTTGGCTTGGGGGTCCAAACAGATCCCATAGTTTATCGGTATCTGAAGTGGGGTGTGCGGTAATAAAGTTAAATGCTGGATACTTTGAATGATATGATTTTATAGTGTTTTTTACAGTGTCTTCAACACAAGGAATTTCCATACCTGTATCGGTATAGATTACTATGTAATTATCTGGGTTAACAACCCTAGAAACAAGGTCAAGAACTACTTGAGAATCTTTTCCGCCGCTGAAGGAAACAGTTAGCTGAGATGGATATCTCCTATACTCCTTCTGCACTCGGCGAATAAATTCTAATGCTTCCCCGATAACATTATTCATTATGTCGGTATTACTTAGAATTGTATGAGATAGATCAACCGGTTCTAAACATCCTTTATGAATAATCTCTACATCAGGTTTTTTGTATAAATCACCACCAGTCACACGCGCGACCAAAACACCTTTGTAATAGTAATCTCTCCCTATAGCCCATAATAGTGGTGCATTTGTTCTGGGGTATTTCCATACATCAGCAAATCCCAATAAGTCGAGTTCTTCAAAAAACACTGGTCTAGGCGATACAATCTCTTTATCTATTGTATTTTCTAGAAGTATTACTGAGTTATTCTTCTCATCCCATACAGCTTCATACATATATTCAGAATAATCCTTTTTTCTTCTTTTCTTATCTTAACCAAAAAAAAGGGATGCTCAAAATAAGGCAAGTTAAATCTTATTTGCATCCTATACATCCAATTTGGATGTGTAAAGGGGAGTGTTTTTTTGGTTTTAGTAATCAATAATGGTGACAAAGAACAGCAGGTTCTTAAATAAAAATATGCCCACGGGCATTGGTTTATGAAAGAATTCAGCAACTTCTTTAATCCCATCAGGTAATTGACTAAAAAGAAGCATTTTTTCCTCTGCAAAGTATAATCCTTGTTATCCCTTTCCGGTTTTTTTGCGGAGGAACGACATCTTGTCGTTCATAAATGTTCGCTGGATACACAAATCGGAGGAACGACATCTTGTCGTTCCACAGGTTGTTGACAAAGTTTACCAGCATCAGGAAGGGAGTACATAATAAGCAAAAAAAAGTAGATAAATCATAAAAAAAAGCTTGACATAAAGTATGCTT
>Ga0209099_1000174_pt1 | contig 73949 bp, 63 predicted proteins | sample AD_JPNHW2_MetaG_FD_184430 | JGI IMG/M metagenome (GOLD analysis project Ga0209099, IMG submission 184430) | Active sludge microbial communities of municipal wastewater-treating anaerobic digesters from Japan - AD_JPNHW2_MetaG (SPAdes) (version 2) | ecosystem: Engineered > Bioreactor > Anaerobic...
ATACAAACAAGCTCATACGACAATATATACCTAAAAAATCAAAATTTGACTCATTAACAGACATGCAAATAACTGAAATTCAATACAAATTAAACCGAAGACCAAGAAAAAATTTAACCTATGAAACACCAATTAATCTTTTCGCTAATTTAGCCTCATGAATTTAGTTGCGTTTGGTAGTTGAATCTGCGATTTTTTTATTCATATATTATTTTTGCTTTTAATAAAATAATGTAGTAAATTTGCTTAATTTAATTTATAAAAATATGAAAACAAAATTTTTTCTGCTTTTAGTTTCAGGAGTATTAGCGGGCAGTACATTGTTTGCCCAATCGCTGACGCCTGTGGTCATATCCTCCTCAGGAGGTTATGTTTCTTCTGCAGCCGGTTCGCTTTCTTCGACAGTGGCTGAAATGACGATGGTACAAACCTTTTCTTCCATGGGAAATTTCCTGACACAGGGCTTTCAACAACCCGAAGCATGGTATGCTTCCGTGAATGAAGAACAACAAACAGATGAAGGTATTTCCATTTACCCAAACCCATCCAATGGTAAATTTAGTGTTACCGTGAACTCAAAGGAAACAGGTCTTGCAGAGGTTCATCTTTATGATATTTTGGGGCAAAAGACATTTACAATACAGATGGAAATCGGCACGGGATTGAACACCGAAAATATAGATATCCGTGATTATGCGATGGGAATGTACTTCCTTGAATATCTATACACGGGTGATAACGGGAAAAAAGAGTCCAAAGTCGTAAAGATCAATTTAGTTTATTAATAAACCATAAAATCTATAAAACTATGAAAACAACATTTACTAAAATCATCTTTTCATTATTCTTTTTATTGATTATTGGGTATTCATTTGCCCAGTCGCCGCAGGCATTCAATTATCAGGCTGTTGCCCGCGATGTATCTGGTAATGTTTTAGCTGCTCAGGCATTAGGTGTCAAAATTTCTTTACATATGACATCAGCTACCGGCCCTGAGGTATATTCGGAAACTCATTCGCCAACTACCAATCCGTTTGGCTTGTTTACTCTGGAGATAGGCTCAGGAACCATTGTTGACGGGCAGTTTGATACTATTGCCTGGGGCAAAAACCAGTATTGGATGCATGTTGAAATGGATCCTGCCGGTGGCACTACATACACCGATATGGGAACCACTCAGTTGTTGAGCGTTCCTTATGCCATGTATGCTGAAAAGTCACGAACTGTTGCCGCCAGCTATGCGAATTCCCCTCTTCCCATCGCTTATGGCTTTGTGGAGTCTGCCGGCACACTCGCTGCCGGGACATCAAATATTTCAAACATAACATGGAATGCTTCGTCTAGCCGTTACGAGATAACAATTGCCGGTGAATCTTATTTTTACAATGATTATGTTACGATTGTTACAGTCTGCGGTACAGGTCAGATCACCGTTGAAACGAGCAGCGTTAGTGGGAAATTACTGGTTTATTTGTATAACGCAGCAGGAACTAAAGTCCAAAACATGTTTCAATTTGTAACATATAAACCCTAAATTTTTAAAACTATGAAATCACCAATCACAAAGATCATCTTTTCATTATTCTTTTTAATGATTATGGGGTATTCATTTGCCCAAGCGCCTCAAGCATTCAATTATCAGGCTGTAGCCCGCGATGTTGCCGGCAATGTAATTCCCAACCAGGCCCTGGGCATTAAGATCTCAATTCATTTAGGCTCGGCTACCGGAAGCGTTAGTTATTCCGAAACCTTTGCACCAACAACCAATGATTTTGGCTTGTTTACACTAGCCATAGGCACAGGCACTATTGTTGACGGGCAGTTTGACACCATTGCATGGGGCAAAAACCAGTATTGGATGCAGGTGGAAATGGATCCCTCCGGTGGCGCCACATACACCGATATGGGAACTACCCAGTTGTTGAGTGTTCCTTATGCCTTGTTTGCGGAAAGAACCAAAGCCTTGCCTTTGGGAAGCTTAGGCCAGACACTCAGGCATGATGGAATGGGCTGGCTTTCAGATACGAGTATTTTTAACGACGGCACCCATGTCGGAATTGGAGTCTCTGTCCCTACGTATAAACTGGATGTCTGGCATCCGGGATCGACTGGTGTAAGGGTGAAATCCAGAAATTCATTTAGCGTGGTGGATATTGATGCGAAAAGTGGAGATGCCGCTCTTAGATTTGCAAAAGATGGCATTAACCAATGGAATATCCGCAACCAACCCGCCACAAATAGCCTGGAATTTTTTGAATTTGGAGGAGGAGGTACGCGTCTGATCATCAGTGATTCACTTGGTTATGTGGGCATAGGCACAACCACTCCGACCAATATTTTTGAAGTGATTAATGGTGGGACAGGAAGCAAATTCCGGGTAGGAAATCTGGTTGGTTTCGGACTAGGTTTTGGTCAGGATTATAACACTTCCAATGCCTCATATTTTCTGGCAAACGGCGGTTCATACTGGCATTTTTGCTTTGCAGATACTCCCGATTCATCCTATGTAAGAAAAGTTACCCTTGATGGGGGCGGGAATATTTTCAGGCCTTATTCAAACAATGTGATGAGCCTGGGGAGTTCAACTTATAAATGGACGGCCGTTTACGCAGTTAATGGAACGATACAAACTTCAGACCTGAGGTATAAAACAAATATCAATGATATCCAGTACGGCCTTAATGAAGTGTTGAAGCTTCGCCCTGTTTCTTATAACTGGAAAAATGAAAAACTGAACATTGGCACAGGCAAGAATCTTGGTTTTATTGCCCAGGAAATGGAAAACATCGTGCCTGATGTGGTTGTGCATACCCAAACAGAAATTGACAAAGAAACCAACCAGCCCGGAAGCGAGTTTCCCGATGCTTATAGCGTGAAATACAGCGAATTGATACCTGTTTTAGTTAAAGCTATTCAGGAACAACAAGCTCAAATTGAACAGCTAAAGCAGGAAATAGAACTATTGAAAGAAAAATAGCTTTATAATGAGCTGATGAGCATGATAGTATGCTGCTCACAGGCATAATGGTTATAAAATAAAATACGGCGGATATCTTTGGGCGCAACTCCTTTATAGAGTGCGATCCCGGGTATCCGCTGCTTTTTTATGATATTCGAAGCCATCCAAAGTCCGAAAGCCGAAGCGGTATAATACTCTCCACACAAATGCTTGAAGGCGGCAACAGCTTGTTTATCAAACATTTCGTTTATTACTGAATAGTACCACTTGTCGGATTGTCCGTTGCCGTTAAGCCCTGCAACAAAAAGGTCTATATCGGTGGCTGATAAATTATTCTTTTTCAGTGTGTTATTGATAGTATCGTAGATGCAGGATATTGATTTTGGTTTGTATATTGTTTTTAAATAATCCAGGCGGGCATAGGAATTGGGAAGCCGGTTTTTTGTCAGCGTAAAATATACTGAACCTTCGCCGGGAATAGTGCCTTGTCCGGGATTTTTCAACAGGTCAAGATGGTTTTCTGCTTGTTGCCGCCACAAACCCAACAGGCCGGAAATAGTAAAGTGATTTTCAGAGATTTCATCTATTCCTCCCACCAGCGCCGAATCAGCTTCACCTCTCTGCATCAGGTCGAGTCCGTCAATCATAGCAGACTCAAAAGAAAACCCCCGGTGAACGTAAGTGGTGTTATAATTCGAACATTTCAGTATGATCGCGATCTGAGAACTTATGGTGTTGTAAGTCGATTGCATGAAATTAGTGGGGTTGAGCAGGGACTCGTTATTATCGAGCATGGTGGTCAGAAATTTCTCGGTATCCACCACACATCCCATACCCGTTCCGGTGATAATAGCGCCTGGTTGGCTGATCCCGCTGTCCTTCAGGCTGATAAGGGCGGAGGCAATCCCCATTTTTATATTCCTGCTGAGGCGGCGCGACAATAAGGGGTCTATATATTCCCTGTATGATTCGGGCTGTATACACTGAAGAAACAACGAATTCTGATTGACAGGTTCCGTCAGGAAATCATTGTTCCCGATAGTTTTTTGAGGAGATATGCATCCGATGCCGGAGATGTAGGAGGACATTTTTTGAGGGGATTAGGTGTTTAGGTGGTTAGGGGTTTTAGGGGTTTAGGCTGTTAGGTGGATAGGTGTTTAGGCTGTTAGGTGTTTAGGCTGTTAGGTGGTTAGGCTGTTAGGTGGTTAGGCTGTTAGGTGTTTAGGCTGTTAGGTGGTTAGGCTCTTAGACTGTTAGGCTGTCCCGAGAGCTATCGGGAGGTGATTAGGCTGTTATTTTGATTGATTTCTATTAGTTTTTTTTCTTCTTCGCACACTTTTGTATTTGCTTTACGTTTGTTATGCTTATGTTTTTAAAGACTTCAAATTCAAATTTAGCGTTTCATTTATCTAATTCTGACTTCTGACTTCCAACTTCTGACTCCCGACTCCTGACTCCTGACTCCTGACTCCCAACTTCTGACTTCTGACTCCTGACTCCTGACTCCCGACTCCCAACTTCTGACTCCCAACTTCCGACTTCTGACTTCTGACTCCTGACTCCTGACTCCTGACTCCTGACTCCCGACTTCTGACTTCTGACTTCCAACTTCTGACTTCTGACTTAATCCATTTCCTCTTAAATCTTTGAAAAAATCAGCGTTGTATTGTTGCCTCCAAAACCGAAAGAGTTTGATAATGCATGGTTTAGTTGTATATTAGTAATAAGTTGATCGACAGGTGCAAAACTAAGTTCCGGCATTTGCTCTTTGAAGTTAAGATTGGGGAAAACCATGTTGTGTTTCATTCCTAACAGAGTAATAATGGATTCGACCGTACCTGCTGCGCTGGTGGTATGCCCTGTATAGGGTTTTGTAGAGCTTACCAATGGAATATGAGGGGCAAAAAGCCGTTCTATAGCCCTGCCTTCAGAGATGTCGTTATTGTCGGTGCCTGTACCGTGGGCATTGATATAAGCGATGTCGTCCGGCTTCAGTTCGCTCATTTCCAATGCTTTTTTCATGGCAAGATAGGCCCCGTTGCCTTCGGGAGAAGATGCGGTCTGGTGAAAAGCTTCACAGGCATTACCCCATCCTTTCAGTTCAAAAAAATACTCTTTACCGTTTCTTTCTGCTACCTCTTCAGATTCTAAAACGATATAGGCAGCTCCTTCGCCCAGGTTTATGCCTGCGCGGTTCTTGTCGAAAGGCTTGCATGGCTCATAATCCAGAATTTTCAACGAATTGAATCCGTTGAGATGGAATTTTGTCAGGCATTCGGTACCTCCTGCGATCACATGTTTCAAGGTGCCGTTCTGTATCATTCTGGCGCCAAGTAATACCGCGTTGGAAGCCGAAGAACAGGCCGTGCTCAGGGTGGTAACAAACTTATCGATTCCAAAAATATCAGCAACTTTTTCGGTGCTGTCGGCACAATCGTGAGTAGCAATAAAAGGGTTGACCTTTTTTAATTTCAGGTAATCGTAATAAAATTGTTCGCTTTTGTCCATACCGCCGACAGTGTTTGCAGAAATCAGCCCTGTGCCTTTGAAGTCCGTAAGCCGGGCTGAACCGGCGGCTTCTTTAACGGCTTTTATCGCAAGGAGGGTAGTGCGGGTCAGGTCATTTCTGTTTGCCAAATCCAATAGCACCGCAAGCTCCTCATTAGAGGAAGGAACTTCTGCTACAGGAATAGTATTTTTGTGGATGGTATCAAGCAGCCTGATTGGCCCGATACCTGAACGGCAGTGCGAAAGAGCATCAAACGTTTCCGGAACGTTTTTCCCCAAAGCGGAAATAATACCCATTCCGGTAACAAAGATCCTTTTAGACACAGCGATTATGCTTTTTGGTGGTCCATGATGTATTTAGCCATGGTCCTGATAGAAGCAAATATTCTTTTCCCGTCTTTAGGGTCTTCTATCTTAAGGCCATAATTTTTTTCCAGTAACACGATTAGCTCAAGCGCATCAATAGAATCAAGCCCCAGGCCTTCGCCGAAAAGAGCTGCATCAGGATCAATGTCTTCAGGTTTCAGATCTTCAAGGTTCAGTTGCTGGATTATTTCTAATCTGAGTTTTTCAATTAATTCTTGTTCTTGCATAAAATGTAGTTTCTTATCGGTTAATTAATTCTTCAATATTTGGGGCGGCAAAATTACAACTTTTTTTTGAATTAGCAATACCAGAATCCGGTTCTACCAGCATAATAAATGCCTCGTAATCATTATCATTCACATCGACCCACCCGGCAATGCAGGCTTTCAGCCGTTGGCTCTCGTAAAGAAGGTCCACTTGCCGGCACAGTAGTTCCGCATCAAATTTTTCGCAGGCCAGCAGCGCATTTTCACCTAAAAAACCATTTTTTATACAGATCTCTCCCAGCATGATGTTGGGCAGGGTGTAAACAAAAATGGCCGGGCTGGGAAAATAATTACTGCGGTCGCTGATGGTGTTCTGATGGTCCCTGTCGGTATTTATGGTGGATGAGCGGTTCATAAAAACAAGGCCGATATCTTCTTTGGCGTATTTTGATAATAAGTCAGTATCTTTCAGCAGGACTTCGGATGCTACAAATGCCAGCTTACACAGGCTGTCCATCTTGTAGAACTTGGGGTAGGGGGTGCAAACCATCTTGAAGGCAGATTTGATGAAATCCTGAAAATTGCCCTCCGTTTCCTGTCTGAACCCCGGCTGATCGTCGCACCGGACTTCTTTTTGAGTGATATGTGTGGTTTTTGTAATTAACATGGTGATTATTCTTTAGCAAATACAACAGCCGCATTGCAACCGCCAAATCCCGAGGCCGTTTTTAAAATATGGTTTTGTTCTTTTTCGGTCAGCCTGTCAACGATATTTATTTTTTCGGGCAAGCCGTATTCTTTGTAACCCAGGGTGGTGAACATCAGCCCCTGCTTCATCCCCTCAATGGAGATAGCCGATTCAATGACTCCTGCACCGCCTAAGGTATGGCCGAAATAGGCTTTCAGGCTGTTCAGGGGCGCTTCGCTCAACCCTGCGCTGCTGAAGGCTTTTGATTCCATCTCGTCGTTGTAGGGCGTGGCTGTTCCGTGAGCTGAGATAAAATCAATCTGCCCGGCAGTGATCCCTGCGTTTTTCAGAGCACGGGTAACCGCGAACATAAGGCCTTCTCCGGTGCGTGAAGGGCCGGAGATGTGGTTTGCATCGTTGTTACAGGCGCCGCCAAGTACTTTTACCGTGATGTCGTCGCGGAGATTTTCCTGTTTGTTGGTCAGGATGAGCGTCCCGGCGCCTTCCCCCAGGTTAAGCCCGTCGTGCCTGGCATCGAAAGGTTTGCAAATGCCGAAACTCAGCGACTTGAACGATAGAAAACCTGAAATCACAAACTCAGTAGCGATATCACCTCCTATGACAATGATATTTTCGTAAGCCCCTGTTTTTAGCAGGCTGGCGGCATTTACAATGGCAAGCACCCCGGAAATACACGCATTTGAAATGACCAAAGGCGTGTTTTTATTTCCAAAAAACCCGGCGATTATTTCAGCGGCCTTCCACAAGTAAATTCTCTCGGGTTCGAAAAGGGTCTTCTGTCTTTCTTCGAGCAGGTCGATATTGCCTTTGGTAGAGGAGATCACAAAAAGCGTTTTATCTGAGGAAGCATCAATATTCGGATTTTGCCCAAGGGCATACATAGCCGAAACAATCAGGAGTTTTTCAAAGCGGGTATATTGCCGGGGGGCTGAAAACGCGGAAAATTCATTTTCGAGACGTTGAGTATCAACCAACGAAGCGTAGAAATCATCAGTGAACAAGTTCCTGTTCTGGATCAGGCGGACGCCAGAAATGTCTTTTTTGATATTTTCCGTGTTCTCTTCAACAGTAAAACCAAGTGAAGTAATAACATTCTCACCGCAAACATAAACGTTATTCATCTTTCAAAAATTAAGGTGTAAAAGTATTAAAAATTATCGTCTGATAATCAAATCAGAAAATCAGTACCTGCTTCTTTTTCTGTTTTTCTGGCCTTGCGTTGTATGGGATAAGTTTAAAAACTAAGTTGACCGCCTCTGTTTAAATTTTTTTAGATAGAAATTGATATATTTGTAAGTGGAAATCATTAATTTTATGTCGAATTAATAAAAATCATTCAAAATGAAAAAAGTATTTCTTTTACTTACCGCTGTTATGTTTTTATTAAGTGCGTGTAAACCCATTTACCGGTGCGGGCAGGTTGAGCCCAAAAAGAAACTGATGGTATCAAAGAGGTTTAAGGAAGTGATTAGCGAACGTGATCGTTTATGCAATTCATTAGATGTCAAGAATGAAGAAAATAAGAAGCTGAGTGATGATTTGCGTGATCTGGATAAAAAGTATAAGCTGCTGACCAACGATAATCTGTCGCAGGCGGAGCAGTTTAACACTACTTTGAAGCAAAAATCTGATGAGTTGCTCGCCAAAGAAAAACTCCTGCTCGAAAGAGAGAATGCTTTGGCTGACCTGAAGAAAAAGCTTTCCCGCCAGGATTCTATTACAAAGCGTTTGAATGATGTGTTGCGAAATGCATTATTGGGTTTTCAGTCGGACGAGCTTTCTGTGGAAATAAAAAATGGGAAAGTATATGTATCCATGTCGGATAAATTATTGTTTAAATCAGGCAGTGCGGCCATAGAAGACAAGGGAAAAGAAGCGATAAAGGTATTGGCAGAAGTCCTTGGCAAAAATCCCGACATAGATATTTTGGTTGAAGGGCATACGGATAATATTCCGATAAAAACTTCTGTATACCGCGATAATTGGGACTTGAGTGTAGCCCGTGCCACTTCCATTGTTCGCATTTTGACCGATGAGTACCAAATTCCCCCGACTCGTCTCACCGCATCCGGCAGGGGCGAATTTTCCCCCAGGTCAAGTAATGAAACCCCCGAGGGCAGGGCAAATAACCGTAGGACAGAAATTATCCTGTCACCAAAACTAGACGAGATTATGAATATGATCAAAAAGGAGTAGGAGCAGAACTTGCGTTGCCTCGTCCTAAAAAAAGTTGACAGATTTTGAACAATTTATCTCCCGTCGAAAATCAGCTACAAGTTATCGGGATCAGGGTTATTTCACTTTTTTGATGGCTTTATAAGCGAATCCCACTGTGAAACAGCCTATGCCAAAGAGTATTAACTTATATATGTTGGGCAAAATGGCTTTGATTTCGGCATTTCGCAGGAAAAGGTCATAGAAGTTGGTCAATGCCCAGTTCATGGGAGAGTATCCGAGCAGGCCCTGCAGGTTTTTGGGCATCAGGTAAACCGGCATCCACAGTCCGCCGAATGAAGCCAGTATTATGATGAGGATAACGCCAACAGAAGCTGCCTGCTGGTAACTTGTGCAAAACGAGCCCATCATCACCCCAAAGGCTACGGCAGCAAAGGCCGAAGCCATCACCGCAATGACCAGCGCGTCGAAGTGGGTTCCTATTTGCAGGCCGGGGATGCCCGTAAGGGGAATGATGTACATGCCCATACTGAATAAAATTGTTACCTGAAGCAGGCAAACGATGAAATAAACGGCCATTTTGCCTACGAAAGTTGTAATATACGTTTTAGGCATGGTAACAAGGCGCAGGTAGGTACCGCCGTCTTTTTCCTGTATAATACTGGAAGCCAATGGTATTACGATGAAAAACATGGCGAACAGTGTCCAGGAAGGTACGTTGTGTTGGGTGGAGTTAGGAGTAATGGTGTTGTCGGGTTCGGAGGCATATTGTTTATTCACCGTTATCATGGTGGGATAATTGACATTCAGTTTCTTTTCGCCGGGCAGGAAGTCTGAGAGTATCTCGGAGTACATTTCGGAGATCATTTTACCGACGATATTGGCTGAATGTTGGCCTATAGCGCCGTCCACCAGCGCCTTTAATGAATTTCTGACGGCAGGGTCATAAAAAATATTGATAACCACAGAGTCGAAGTCGTAGGTTTTTGTATCACCGGAGGTGAGTCCGATTTCGGCAAAAGTTTTCATGACCACTTTGCGGGCGTTGCTTCGGAGGGTATCGGTGGCACCTTCGGGGATATTAATGCCGACAGGGTATTTTCCGGCGGAAACATAGTGTTCAAGTGATTGTTTGTCAAGGGGTTTTCCGTCTACCGATTCAATGATGGTGAAAGCTTTGGTGTCTTGAAGGCCATTTTTTATGGCTATCCCCAGACTGTCGTTTTGTGGGTTGCAGAACAACATGGAGATTTGCTTGTCGGCAATGGAATTAAGAGCGCTGTCTTCAATGACCGTCATTACAAACACAAGAATAATGGGCATAATAAAAAGCGAAATTATGCCAGCCCTGTCGCGGATCAACAGAATTATTTCTTTAACAAATGCGGCGAAAAACTTATTCATGGCAGGTGCTTTTTTAATCCCTTAAATCTATTCCTGTTAATTTCAGAAAAACTTCTTCCAGTGTCTGGCATCCCGGGGTTTCGGAAACAAGTACTTTTGGAGAACCCATGATGATGATCTTTCCGTGATCCATAAATGCTGCCCTTGAACACAGGCATTCTGCTTCCTGCAGATAATGGGAGGTATAAATGATGGTTGTTCCGGTCTTGTTGAGTTCGTATAAATAGGTAACAATCTGGTTTCTGGATTGCACATCCACTCCCACGGTAGGCTCATCGAGAAACACAATTTTCGGATCGTGCAGCAATCCGGCAATGAGGTTTACCCTTCTTTTCATTCCTCCCGAAAAAGTGCTGACCTTTTTTTTCAGGCTTTCTTCCAGTCCCAGAATTTCAACATACTTTTTTATCCTTTCTTTCAGCAGATTACCTTTCAACCCGTACATCCGGCCTATGAAGCGCAAATTCTCCTGGGCGGTGAGGCTTGGGTACAGCGCAATGTCCTGAGGTACAATGCCTATGATGTTTTTTATCTGCTCTTTATCTTTTCTGATGGAAAGTCCGTCAATATATACTTCGCCTTGGGAAGGCGAAAAAAGCCCGCATAATATGGATATCGTGGTGGTTTTGCCGGCACCGTTTGGCCCGAGCAAGCCGAATATTTCACCTTGCCTGATGTTGAGTGAAACATTATCTATGGCTGGTTTATGGGCTCCTTTATAGGTTTTTGAAAGGTTAACTATTTCTATGATAGTATTTTCGCTCATAATCAGTTATAAGAGTGGCTTGTTTTAAAGAGGGAACAAAAGTAAAAAAATGAAGCGAGGTGGAAACTAAAATTTTATTTTTTTAAGTTTTCTGAAGATTTTTTCTTCGCGGTCAGCACAATCCATAATGATATCGGCGAGTTCGTTGTAGGAAAATTCAGGTTCAGCGCGGTTTTTGCAGTTTCGAGCTCCCAGGTATGAAAAATTACGCCAGCGGTCTCCTGCTTTGCCCATGTCGATGGCGAGTTCTTTAAGCTCGTCGCGTTGCAGCAGGTCGGCGGCTTCATTCAGGAAGGCTCCATAAATAAAGCGGTATCCGGCGCCTCCGGTACCTATTTCTTCCAGGTTGAGGATAGCTTGCATAAGGTACTGTGCCGCAACCTTGTTGCCTTTTTTTGCAGGCCATTGACGCAGTTGTTTCGAAAAATACCTGATACCTTTGATGCCCACCATCCAAAACGGCAGGTCGAGCATTTCATGGCAGGTTTTTTTTATTCCCCACACCGCAGGCATTTTAAAATCTATTGCTTCGGGAATTTTGGTCATATAATACATTTTGCCGTTGGGTGCAAAGGCACCTTTGGCATAACGCACGCGCATCAGATCGTCGTATGAAATTTTGTTTTCACCTTCCACCACGCTGTCGGCCACAAAATAAGTGTCGTTTTCTTTACCGTACACGACCATATTGTGCATATTGTAATGCATACGGTATTCAGGGGGGAAAAACGGAAGGTGAAAAACACCGACTTGTAAGCCGACAGGAATGCCTTTATCCAGAACCCGGTCAAGTTCATCCATAGCTTTCACCGGATCACGGTAGGTGTTACGCTCGTATTTTACACCAAGCGCGTTGCAGGTGCGGCTGAATACAAGGCCCGGCAGCGCCCTGAATGTAGTGGCCGGTGAAAAATTCATTTTAAGGAAAGGCAAATGCCCGAAATAATATCCGGCGCCGATACCAAATACCATCGGCTCATCAATTTTTACTTTATAATATCCGAACATGTTAACAGTGGCACCACTTTCGCAATGAGCAGAGAGCTGCATGTGGTCGAAATTTAGCTTCATATATGTTTACGTATTTATAGTTTTATGTGATCAATGTCTTTTAGTTCTTCCACACTGATTTCGAAAAAATCAGCGTACTTTTTCAAGGTTTTTTCATCAAGTTTTTTAAATTTATTTACTTTCAGATGTCTTTTTACTTTCCATTTCGAAAAGCCAACATACAATGACAGCGTTTTTACATCCGTGAGGCATTTTTCCATATAATAAGCTATCGGGCTGACTTCTCCTTTCACCACTTTTTCTTTGGCCGCGCGGATACGTTCTTTTACAATTTCCCAGCTATGATTCACTACAGGGGTGCGGCCGCCCCATTCTGAGGCCAATTTATGTGTATAATGCCCGTTTTCATCCATTATGTAATGGGTGATCATGAAATTATAATCAACATCCAGATTTTCGGCATCTACTATATGGCTTTTTTTAATCTCATCCTGTTCTTCTTGTGTCATAAGCTATTGTATATCAATTATTTAAAAAAATTAAATATCTTTTCTCAGGAATATTTTCATTTCAGCCCGGGCGATAACTTCTTCATTACAAAAGACTTTGCTGCTGATCAGGGTCGCGTCAAAAACTTCATAGTCAACCTGAATTTCTGTGCGAAGTTCCGTGTTTACTTCCGGTAGCGAAAAAATCTTCAGGTTGCTGACAGCTCCGATAAACCCGATAGGAATTTTTTCATTTTTCGACTGGCAAATATAACCGACACCAAGTGCCGCAGATTGTGCAATGTTTTCAATAATTCCCGGTTCCTGCAGGCAGTTGTTTTCGACAAAAATATTGTCGGCTTTAATATACAACCCGCTGACCGTTTTTTTGCCTTCAGCCGATATCAGCTTATCTACCATGACGATAGGGGGCCTTTGAGGGATAAGCTTCAGAACATCATCACCTTGTGCTATCATAATTTATTTGATTAAATACTCCCACAAAGGGCCTTTTTTATTACGAAGTTTACGCATTCTGTTTGGTATCTCGGAGGAATCTTCGTCAGGGAAAACCCAGCGCCTGCCTGTTGCCTTGGCGCGCTCTTTCAAGGTATCAAGTGTAACCTCTTTTGAAATATAATATTTGGGCTCCAAAAGCAAGTCGTTTTTGTCAATAATATTCTCATTTACAGCGATATCAAAAAGCTTCGTGCCCGGATAAATCCGCATACCAACAAAGGGGAAAAATACGGTGTTTTGAATCTTTTTGCTGTTTTCATAAGTCTCATTGATCGTTTGATCGGTTTCACCATAACCGGCCAATATGAGAAAATGTGCAAAAGGCACTTCCACTTTATTACAGAGTTCACATTGTTGAATGATATCGTCAACCGTGAAATGCTTCCCATAGCATTTGAGAGTACGATCGCTTATTGATTCCGTGCCAAATTCAATATGTGTCAGCCCGGAAGCTTTAAAAAGTTTTAAAGTTTCTTCCGTCATCCCTTTTGGATAGAAATAAGCTCCCCAGCGTATCTTTATGCCTGACCGGATAATCTTTTCAGCAAGTTCGATGTTGTAATCGGTTTTCATATTGAACACCGAATCGGTAAAGAAAATATAATCAATGCCTTTGTCACGGTATAGTTTGCTGATGTTTTCCACGATAAGGTCTGTATTCAGTGTCCTGACGATCCTTCCTTCAATGACAGGGTAGGTGCAATAAACACAGTCGAAAGGGCATCCGCGTTTTGTCTGGATATTGAGCATGCCGCTGTTGTGCCAGTAAAAATCAATCAGTGATTCATCAAAGCACAGTTGCAGGTCTGAGGTATGCAGTTTTTTGTTGTTAACGATGATCCTGCCGTTTTTCTCATAAACCAGCCCGCCGATATCGTCCACCGGTTTTCCTTCATCTAACTTGTTGATCAACTCAACAATAGCTTCTTCGCCTTCGCCCACGACGGCATAATCAGGTTTCAACAGGCTGAAAAGCGCTTCCGGGAAAATAGAAAATCCTGCACCTCCCATAAGAAGCTTATAATCTGAATGATAGTTCTGGCGAAGCAGTTCAATGATGGTTTTATAACCGTTGAGGAAATTGGTAGGATCGTAAGAGTTTGCCCCGTCGATATTGCGGATGGAAAAAGCGATGTATGTAGGAGCAAATGTTTTTAATGTATCAATAAATTCTTCTGGCTTCGACAGGTTGAAATCAAAAAGCATTACCGTGTAATCAGGCAGTTTTTGTTCGATAAAAGTGGAGAGGTAAGAGATGCCGATGGGATAAACGGGATAGGGCACCGCGAGCGTGTTGAGTGAAGCAATAAGTATGTTTTTTCCGGTTTTTTTCATTTGGGTTGTTTCCAGAAGTTATAATAATTGAACCATTGCAAAGGATATTTCATCACAATTTTTTCAAGTTCGGCAACATATTCGTTAACAACATTTTCCAATACTGTTTCCCGGGTCCTGAAATTATTAAAATTTTCAAGTTTGCGCGGGGATGATGCATAGAAATGATAATGCGTGCTGGTTTCTTTCATAGCAAAAACATAAACAACAGGTACGTCATATTTTCCAGCCATATAAAAAGGGCTTACAGGAAATTCGGCCTGCTGTCCTAAAAATTGACAGTTGATTGTTCGGTTGCCGGGCAGGTAGCGGTCGCCGTTCATTGCGATTATTTCTTTGTTAAGCAAGGCGTTACGTATCTGTTCGAGGTGCGAAAAGCTGTCTTTGATGATGATAAAGCTGACGTTTTTATTTTCAAGTACACCTGACAGGTATTTTTTTATATTTTCATGCTCAGCATCGTACATCAGAATATTAATGCGGGTTTCGAGCCGTTCGAGCAGTTGTCCCGCTATTTCCCAGTTGCCCACATGGGCGTTTACCAAAATACCGCCGGTTTTTGCTTCGGAAAGTTTTCGGAGTTGGTCTTCTCCGTCAAAATTATAGGTGAACTTGTTTGAAGCTCCCGAAAGAAGTGCGATTTTGTCGACAATTACTTTTCCTAACATACAGAAATTCCGGTAAGAACAAACAAACGAACGGGCCTTACCGTATTTGTGGATACTATTGAAGTAGTAAAAAATTGCTTTATATGCTTTTGATGCGGAAAACAGAAAATAAACGGCAACAATTTTTAATAAAAAATAGGCAAACGCAACACCCAGATGTTTGATGGTAAAAACGAAAATTTTATAACCGGAAACACCTCCCCGGGTTTTTCCTTCCCATTTGGCCATCTTTTTCTCTGTGTTTTTCAGGCCTTTGTGTTTACCCTTGCAATAACATAATCGTAAAAATCCTGCAGGGTTCTTACATTAGCCATTTCTTCACCTTTTACTTTAAACCCAAAGTTCTTTTCAATAATTACGATGATATCGACAAAATCCAGACTATCAATGCCCAGGTCGGTCTTCAGCAAGGCTTCGGGCTTTAATTGTTCAGCTTCAAGTTCGAACTCTTCAACTAAAAAAGTATTGATCTTATTGATGATTTCTTCTTTGTCCATAGGGATTTATTATTTTATACTAAATTTTTTTAACGATAATTGATGAATTGGTGCCTCCAAAACCAAAAGAGTTCGACAAAAATACATTAAAATCTTTATTTACGGTATTTGGGACGATATTTAGTTTTTTTGAATATTCGTCGGGTTCTTCAAAATTAATGTTCGGTGCAATGAAAGAATTTTGCATCATCAGTGTAGAATATACTATTTCGCTGGCGCCCGCCATCCAGCATTCATGGCCTGTCATAGATTTTGTTGAACTCACCAGGGGCCTGCTGTTCCCAAAAACTTCTGCTATGGCAATAGCTTCAGAAGTGTCACCATGGATCGTAGATGTAGCATGTGCATTGATATAATCAATATCCTCTGGTTTTAGGTTTGCGTCTTTCAGCGTCATGCGCATGGCACGGGTCAGGCCATCTGTATTTGACTGTGAAATATGTTCGCCGTTGGATGAAAATCCGTATCCGATGACTTCGCCAAGTATAGGTGCTCCCCGTTTTATGGCTGACTCGTAACTTTCCAATATTACGGTAGCAGCTCCGCCGCTGGGAACAAGGCCGTCACGGTTTTTATCGAAAGGTCGTGAAGCCTTTTGAGGGTCAGATTCGCGGATGGAAAAAGCGCTTAACGCATCAAAACTGCCCATCGAAAACGGGTTTACTTCCTGTGCTCCGCCACAGATGATCATATCCTGCATGCCGTGTTTAATAAATACATAGCCAAGGCCAATGGCATGGGAACCGCTTGCACAGGCCGCACTGACCGTGAAATTGATGCCGCGCAGCTTGAAGATCACCGAAAGGTTCATGCTGACGGTTGAATTCATCGCCTGAAAAATATAACCGGAGCCAAGAAGCATGGTGTCTTTTTTCTCCCGAACAATATCCGTCGATTCAATAACTGCTGCCGAAGAACTGTCGTTACCAAACAAAATACCGGCTTCATGATTTTGAAGATAATCATTGTCAATTCCGGCATTTTTCAATGCCTCCAGCGTTGAAAGATAGGCGTATTCACCCTGTTCGGCAAGCCCGATACGCAACCTTCTGTCGAGGATGCCTTTCAGGTTTGGTTTTTCAACAATGCCCGTAAGCGCTGAACGAAATCCGAGCTCTTTGCGTTCCTGCATGAAACCGATACCCGATCGTCCCTGATATAATGAATCTTTTACTTCTTCAAGGTTTTTTCCAAGGCATGAATAAATTCCCAAACCTGTGATAACGACTCTGTTCATTTAGTTTTTGTGTGTTTTTTTATTTTATTTTGTTTTTAGCATTGGTCGAAGAGTGAAGGGCTACAGATATTACCTATTGACTAATGACCAATGACTCCGCCGCGGCGGATGACTATTGACTAAGTATATATGCCTCCATTCACTGAAATAACCTCGCCTGTAACGTACGAAGCTTTATCGGAAGCCAGAAAACCTACTACTTCAGCTACTTCTTCGGCTGTTCCGAAGCGCCCGACAGGTATCATTTGTTTCAGCATATTTTCGTCGAGGTCTTTGGTCATGTCGGTTTTAATATATCCCGGTGCCACGGCGTTAACGGTGATATTTTTCTTTCCGACTTCCTGGGCAAGAGCTTTGGTCATACCGATAACACCTGCCTTTGCAGCGGAATAATTTACCTGTCCCGGCAAACCTTTAATGCCTGACAGGGAAACCACGTTTACCACGCGTCCGTATTTATTGATAAGCATATCTTTGATAAGCCGGCGTGTGATGAAGAACATCCCATTCATGTTGGTGTTCATAACATCGAACCATTCTTCATTTTTCATCCACATCATCAGTGCATCCTGCCTGATACCGGCGTTGTTGACCAAAACTTCGATGTATTGACCGGGGTTTTCCTGATACCATTGTTCCAGGGCTTTTTCGATGCTTTCCTGTTGCGAAACATCAAAAGGCATCAATGCTCCGCTGCCGCCTTTCCGGGTGATCAGTGCTAAAGTTTCCGCGGCTGCTTCTTCCCCCGATAAATAATTTATCAGGACGTGATAACCCATATCGGCCATTTTCAGACTGATTGCCCTGCCAATACCTCTGGATCCTCCGGTTACTAATGCTATTTTCATATTTCACTCTTTTACCTTACATTATTTAAGTTTTTTATCCCGAATTTTTTTGGAAAAAACCAGAATAATAATCTTTTAAATATTGAATATTAATTAGTTGTGTTTAATAAAATAATGCTTAAAAAAACAGGGTGCAAAGATAATATAAGTTTTTTATTTATTGAGAATTTTTTGGACAGAAGATTGGCACCGCAGATTCAACTATCCTTTTCATAAAATATCACAAAAGGTTTTTTTTTGAGGCTTCTTAAAGTCTGTTAAATATAGGACATAAATCAATATGGCATGAAAAACGAAAAGTAATAAAACAAAAACTATAGTTTCTGATACATTTATTTCCGCAGTATTACTATGCCTAACAAGGTTTTTACTTTGTGTCCTGACAACCGGGTTTAAATAGATTTTTGTATAATTATTCCAAGGCTCGGTATCATATATTTCGGCCCTTATATAGGTATCGCATGGCTTTATCGTGTATGTGATTTTGTTTTTATTTGTTTCGCTGGCTACCATTTTACCCTCATCGCTTTTTAAAATGATAGAATCAGATTCTTTTTCAAGCAAAAGCTCATAGGTGTTGTTGGTTATATTTACGCTTATGATCCTGTTCATCTCCTGTCCGAGCCAGCCCCTGCTTGCATAACAGGCGCCTCTTTTTAAACTTTTCAATACCTGATCTTCACATAAACTACCGGTGTTTATCATTGTCCAGCATATCCCGTTATTCCCGTCACCGATATCGTGCGAATCATCGTTGCCCATGATCCACACAGCATGGCCGTTTGATAAGGCTCTATCCCAGTCTGCTACCGAAGTGGCCACCTGACTCAGCCCTTCTATAAAGTCATAATTAACCAGGTATTTTAGATCAGGTTGGCTATAACTGTATTTAAATGCAGGATGTGCGAGCGCAACAATCGTATTATCGTTTTTTAATTTATTAATTATGAATTGTTTATGGCTTTTGCTCTGAAAAATCGGGAAATCGAAAAATGAAGATTTTTCGGGGTTGATTACTAATTGATGTGTCCAGTTGATGTTGACCCCATGTTCATAAGCACTGAAAAGTTGTTCTGCTTCATGGCCATTACTTGCCTGGCTGTAATTGGAAATGGAAATCAGCTTATAACCCAGCGACTTATACCTTTCGATTACTTCGTTTTTTGTGTTTTTGCCCTTTGTAATTCCACCAAAGGCTTTACTATGTGCATGAAAATTTGCCTTTATCCATTCACCTTTGATATCTGAATAAGGGTTATAAAAGCTATTGCCTGTAAACGGCTTGGGTTCGGAAAAATCATAGACCCTGGTAAGGTAATAAGGCAGGGTAGCTATTATTAGCAAAATTAAGAGAATATTTATCCCGAACTTTATGAACTTATTTTTCCGTAAATAATTAATTATCATTTTTTTGTTGCTTGAAAACTTCAGGTGGTTTTAGTTGGGTTCATTTGTGATCGTGAAATTTTTTTTTGCATTTTTAAGCCGGTAAATAAATACATTATAAACTGGTTTTGAGTTTCTTGTAACTTCAATGACCTCTCTGGGTTCCGTTATTTCGAACTTGTCTGATAAATGGTCATCGGGAGCTCCGAAATGCCTGCTGGTTGTAATATAATATGCATCAGTGTTTTTATCAATCCCGCCCCTTAATTTATTTATGGTGACGTATTGATGCGCTTTTTCTTTGCTTCCCCAGACATATAATTTTCTTTTTAGGGGATGAGCAACATAAAATTCGATGCTTCCTGCGGGGAACCAGTTGTGTGTAATAAAAACAAAGTTGCTGTCAATTTTTTTGCTCAACAGGTCTGAGTTTACGAGGGATGTCGTTTTTTGTTTTACCTGTTGCCAGCCATACATATCAAGGCTTATGTCGTTTTTGCCGAGTTTTTCTTCATCTGTGGCCTTATCCGGGTTAATAATCCCGAAATTAACCTGAAGAAGCCCGAAAACGATAATTATCAGGAAAAAGATATTGCTGAAAAGCCCGGGCCTTACCGCTTTTTCAATGCGTTCCGAATATTTTTGTCTTAGAACAACGGCAGAAAAAATTATCAATCCGATATACCCCGGACCACTCCAATGGGGCAGAGTCCTGTTGAAAAATGAGATACCTAAAGTGGCAACAATGACAGGCAAACTGATAAAAAGTAAAAATGTAACAGTGGGCTCGCTGAAGCTTTTTTTATGCTTAAAAAGGTAAAAGAAACAGGATATGATGATAAAAATGTTTACAGGGTTGTGATAGAATATTTGTCCGAATAGTTCCGTGGCGAAATAATCAAATTTAAATGAAAGGTTCTCGAGTCCAATTCTGTTGCTATGAAAAGAAAAGCTGGTAAAAGCATGGTTGTAATTCCATAAGATAACAGGTAAAAATAACAAAACAGATATCAGGGCTGAAATGTAAATGTGGGGTTTTTTCAGGATTTGTAATTTCCTTTCTTTAACGGCAAAACACAGCATGCCGAACCATAAGAACAAAGCTGAATATTTTGAAAGAAAGGCCAACCCGGCAGCGACACCGAAGAAAAAAATGTAATGCAATGCCGGCTTTCCGGAATGCAGGAATTTTACAATAAAAAGAATTGATAATAACCAGAAGAAAATTAAGGGATTATCAGGCAAAATAAACGAGCCTGAAATGACCGAGCCATAGAAGGACGCCGAATATAATAAGGCTGCGTAAAACCCGGTCAGCCTGTCTTTTATTGTTTTTGCCACCTGATAAACTAACAGCAGGTTTGCCGTGCCGATTATTACAGTTAATGCTCTTAATTCCAGTGCTGTACTACTGCCAAAAACAAATGCGGAGGCCTTGGCCAGTAAGCCAACCATCAGCGGATGGTCAAAATAGCTCCATTCCCAATATAGTCCGTATGCGAAATAATAAGCTTCGTCGATACCTAAATCCGTAAAAAAAGCGATAAGAAACCTTATGATCATATTTAAGATCAATAAGATATAAAATAGTTTTATTGCCTTTTTGTCCATATTTATCTTATATCTTTTTTTCTAAGGTCACTTTATCATTTTTTCAAAAAATAAGCCTGTACTGAGGCACGAGCATAGTTCCCATCTGATAAGCGTTATAGGCCTTACCTGTATTTTTATCAAAAGCAATGTAACAAATATTTTTCTGGTTAAATATGTTAGATATCTCAAGAGAACATTCCAACGAAATTTTACGGCCTTTCATTGTGTAGGCTATTTTAAAATCGGTGCGGGAATATAGCGGTAATTGTTCGGTGAAAGCATTATTTTCATAGTAAACGGTTTCCTGCTCAATGTAAGATTGTTGTTCGTTGATAGGAGTATAATACCGTCCGGAGCCCAATGTTGTTTTTAAGCTGACCGTCAATGATTTACTGTTCATTAATGGTTTGCTTTTCTTTGATTTGAAGCGGAATTCTTTGCCCCCCAGAAGATTGACGTTATACCCGCCGTTGAAAGCCGTATTACGTAAAACCTTGTCGCTGCCCCTGTATTTTGATATCGCGTAAGATGCGGTGCCCAGGTAGTAAAATCCTTTCGACAGAAAGCGTTCAGCCGTCAGTTCTATGCCGTAATTATATCCGGTGCCTGTGTTATGCAGGTTATCCGGGGCTGTTACATCAAAGCTGGCGCCTTCGTTCAGCAGGGAATAACTGCTGCTGCGTGTGGCCTCCACAGGAATATTGTATAAATACTGATAATAGACTTCTGTTTTCAATCGTGTATTTTCGGTAACATTCCAGTCGTAAGCGAGGACACCATGAAGGCTGCGTGAAAATCCAAGCCTGTCGTTGCTTAGTCTGTATGCGTTGTCGCTGAGTTGTTCCTGGCTGAAAAATATGGTGGCGGGTATCATCTGGCTGTGCATTCCAAAACCTAAACTCAGGCTGTGCAGGGGGGCAACATCCCATTTAAGCCCCAGGCGCGGTTCAACGGAAAAATCTTTGCTGTATGAATATAATTGTCCGTGAACTCCGAAGTTCATCGTGAAGTTCTCGCTAATCCTGAACTGCCAGTCTGCATATGCCTGAAATAAAGCGGAATAACCCTGGTAATCGTTGTGACGGACATATAAGGCTATGTCCGGATCGAAAATGCTGTCTCTTATGTCGTTGTGTAAGAGCGATGCTTTGATGCCGGTTTTTATGTTATGCCTGGAATTGAATTTATGAATGAAAAAGATATTCCCCAGCAATTTGCATTCCCTGTCAGCGCTGACCTCGTAAGGGAATGTTTCTCTTGTTGCAGGCGTTACGGAATCATGATAAAACGTGAAATCATGGTATGTAGCAGCAATGGTAAACTTGAAATAGCTGGATTTACTGATCAGGAAATGATCTGAAACACCTATCACTGCCTGGTTTGATCGGTTGGTCATGTTCCAGCCTCTTGTGCCGTACATGTCGATCCTGTTTTTTGTGGTGTCTCTTTCGCTGTCGGCGAATTTTATGTAGCTCATGCCTCCATAGCCAAATACAGTGAGGTTCCCGATCTTCGTTTTTGGTAGTACGACCTTGAAAAACAGGTCCTGGTACCGGGGAACGCCGTTGCCAGTGCCCATCTGTACGCCCATTTTAGCCCACAGGTCAAGCATAGAGACGCGGTAATCAACAAAGTACGAGCTTCCTTTGCTTCGTTTAACGGGGCCTTCGGCGCCTGCACCGATGCCGTCAAAACCGATATGATAAGAAAACCGGTGACGTTCGCTGTTCCCGTTGACCGATCTCAGGTCGAACACCCCTGAAAGAGCGTTACCGTATTCGGCAGGGAAAGCGCCTGTGATAAAATCTGAATTCTGCAGGAGGTAGTTCCTGAATATTCCCACAGGGCCTCCGGAGGTTCCAAAAGCTGCGAAGTGGTTGGGGTTGGGGATATCCACGTCGTCGAGCCTCCACAGCAGGCCGGCAGGAGAGTTGCCCCTGATGATGATGTCGTTGCGGGCATCCCCGCTGCCTTTCACTCCGGCATAGTTAGAAGCCATGCGCGACACGTCGTTGCGGGTGCCGGCAAAAAGGCCGGTCTCCTCGGTGGTGTATCTGCGTATGCTTACCGTAGCCATTTTATTTATCGGGGTCGTCCGGTCGCCCTGGGCAGTAATGACGACTTCTTTGCCCTGAAAAGCTTTTTCCTCAAGCTCCACATCAAGTACCAGATCTTTGGAACCGGAGATCTCAATATCCCGAAAGATAACATCAGAGTATCCCAAATAACTGATTCTGATGCTTATTCCTCCTGCCGGGATGTTGTGAATGCAGAAGTTTCCGGAAGTATCACTTACGGTTCCTGTCAGCGGATTGCTCTCCAGAATGATGATATTGGCTCCGGGAAGCGGATATTTTGTTATTTTATCGGTAACAGTACCGCGCAGGGATGGTGTGTGGTTCTGGCAATAAACCAAAGTTGAAAAACTGAGCTGCACCAGCAATATGAAGTAATTTCTTACGTGTTTCATCCCTGAATGAAGATATGCAAAAATACAATTTTTAATGATTAATGATGGACTAAATATAATCAGCAGTTCGCCGCGGTGGATTGGAGGTTAGAGATTGGCACTTGGGACAAGCTCATTGCCCGGGTAGGAGAATGGAGATTGGGAGATTGGGAGATTCGGAAATTAGGAGATTAGTAGATTAGGCCATTAGTCATTGGGAGATTGGGCCTTGGATTTTGGAATTTGGTCCGCCGCGACGGATTGGGCCTTTGGACTTGGGCCTTTGGACTTGGGACTTTCCTCTTAAATAACGTCGGTTCCTTTTTTTATCAGCCAGAGCTTTCCGGTATTTTCATAGAACGTCTCAAGCGGCAGCGTGGTTTTTAGTACGCTATTAAAGAAATTGTATTTCGACAGATCATGGTCGATGATGTCGTGTGAAATTTCTTTATAAAACACCGTTCCCGGCATCGGGGTCAGGATGGTGTATCCGGCGTATACCACGGGATACGAGGCTGCATAATCGGAAAGTGCCTTAAAATCATCTTCAGTGTAATCGTTGGGAATAACATAATTTCCCCGTAGCATGATGCCATTACGGTCAAAAATATTGATGGCTTCTTTGATCAGCGATGCAGAAGATGATTTATGATATTTTTTTAATTCTTCGTCGCGGAAAGATTCGAAGCCGCAAATGACTACTTTCAAACCTGCTTTTGCCAGTTTTTCTATCAGCCATGGATATTTCACGGTAGTATCGAAGCGTATATCCATTACATATTCCTTGTCAATACCTTCTTCGATGATACGGTCAAAAAGTTTGCTGATAAAATCCACATCCACGATGGTGTTAGCATCGGCAAACCGCACGATCCTGTATTCAGGAATTTGTTTCAGTTCTTCGATGATACTTTCCATCCGGCGTTGATAAAAATGCTTGTCGAACTGAGGCCAAATCGAGCAAAAAGAACATTCGTAAGGGCATCCCAGCGAGGTAAATATATAAGTTGCAGGCACTGGCCGGCCTCCCACGATATAGGTATTGATCCAGCGTTTCAGCAGGCTGCGGTCTGGCATGATAAAGTCTTCGTTGGCGGCATTCCACTTAGGACGCGGAGGTTTTGTGGGTTGCAGCATATTGTCTTTGCTGATATACAAGCCGCCGATATGCCCGAAACCTTTATTCTGCGAATGCGCAATCACGACTTCCCTGAAAATATCAGCCGACTGGCCGGGGCAGACAAGGTCAACCTCGGGTAAAGCAAAATCGTTTAATGAAAGTACCGTGTGTAAGCCGCCGGCAACAGTAAGTATTTGCGGATTGAATTTCTTGGCTTCACGAAAAATTTCAACCCCGTAAGGAAATTCCGAAGCAATAAACGTTACGCCGACGATATCGGGTTTCAGCGCTTCAAGATAAGACCTGATAAGTTGGGCAAGGGGAGGAGAATCGGGCAAAAGATCGTATTCGCCTTTAAGGTCAATAAGGCTTACATCGAAATCTTTGACCGCGGCGGCAATGGTTAACAGCCCGAGTGGCGGACCTACCAGCTTTTTATGAATGAAGTGTTTTGCTTCTGCCGGAGCATATTCCAGAATTTTATTTTCCGGCGAACGGGGCGGGTTGACTAAAAGAATTTTCATAATAAAAGTAGGCAAAGGTAAGTTTTTTTAGAAAATGCAGACAATGGAAGCGCTTGATGGTTTAATCAGAAATTTTTGAGTGAACTGAACTTCTTATTTTTATCTGAAACAACTTTTGTTAAATTAGAAAGTTAATATACTGCAAACGTTTTTTTTACACAATTTTCTATAATTTTACCCGCTCTAATCAATCAATGGCAAAAATACTCATAGCATCGGTTCCTTTATCAGGCCACGTAAATCCTGCAGTTCCTCTTGCAAAAAGGCTTATTGCAGCGGGACATGAGGTATGCTGGTACAGCGGAAAAAACTACCGCCAGCAAATTGAAGCAACCGGAGCGAAGTTTTATCCGTTTAAAGAAGCCCATGATTTTCATGACAGTACGATAAAATCTGAGTTTCCCAAACTGCCGGAAAAAAGCCTGCTGAGGCATTCTTCGTTTTATATCAAGCATGTTTTTTACGATAATATGCTTGGGCAGTACCTCGATTTGCGGGAGATACTAAGGGAGTTTCAGGCGGAGTTACTTTTAACTGATGAGTGGTTCACAGGGGCCATTCCTTATGCGGAAAGTAAAAAGCTGCCCTGGGTGGTTTACTGTAATTCCCCATTGTTTTACTATGATGATGAGGTGCCTTTCCCCGGTGCGGGCATTTATCCGAGAACCGATCAATACGGAATTCACCGTAACAGGATCGTCAACTGGATGACGACAAGAATATTTTTTGGCGGCGTGCAGCGCTATATAGACCGGTTGCGCAAGGAGATCGGGCTGCGTCCCATGAAACGTTTTTTTCTGATAAACAATATTTTTATCAGCCGGCTCTTTGTCAAATTTAATACACAGGCTTTTGAGTTCAGTTGGAAAAAACTTCCTTGCCAGGTTCGTTTTGTCGGTCCGGTAATCCCTGAATATACAAATCACAGGGTTTATGATTGGCTGAATAAACTCGATGCTGCAAAACCGGTTATTTTTATTACACAGGGATCGGTCAATATTGATAATTATGATAAACTGATCATCCCTGCCCTGGAAGCCGTGAAAGACCTTGATGTGCAGATTCTGGTGGCTACCGGCAAAGAGTTCTTGGAAGACCTCAGATCACAGTTTCAGCAGGAAAATATTTTTATCGAGGAGTTTATGCCCTATGCATTGATCATGCCCAAGGTTAACCTTATGATCACCAACGGAGGTTTTGGCGGAGTGATCACTGCACTGAATTACGGTGTTCCGCTGGTGGTTGCCAGCAACTCGGAGGACAAACCTGAAATTGCAGCAAGAATTAATTATTTTAAGGTAGGTATTAACCTGGCAACCGGGTATCCTAAACCCAAAAAGATACGAAAAGCTGTCAAAGAAATTTTTTCAAATCCTGTTTATAAAGAAAACGCGGAGAGGATAAGCCGGGATTTTCAGCAACACCACGCCCCGGATGAAACAGTCATACTTATTGAGGAAATTATTGCTGCAAAGCATAGAAATACAATTGGTTAGACATAAGATGGCTGATCAGTATTTTTAAATCTTCTCTTATTTATTCTTTTATAATGAGTATTTATTTGTCAAGCCAGAATTGACGATGGAAGAAGATGTACAATCTCACCTGAAAAATCATTGTTGCGCCATCATAATAACCTATAAATGCAGAATGTTTTTTTTCTTCACTGTCAGGACTTCAAATAGTTTTTGTTTCTTTCATCATTAAACCTAAAAAACAGTAAATTTGCACTCTTTTTTTAAACCGATGTCTGCTGTTATCCGAATTTCAAACCTGAAAAAAACCTACAAAGGCAACCCTGAAGAAATATTGAAAGGTGTTGACATGGAAATTGCCAAGGGCGAATTTTTCGGATTACTCGGGCCGAATGCAGCCGGAAAAACCACTCTGATCTCCATCATATGCGGTTTGTTAAAATTTGATGAAGGCGCTGTTTTTGTGAACGATATAGATATTGAAAGGCATTACCGGCAAATAAATCCATTTATTGGGTTGATCCCTCAGGAAATAGCATTATATCCGACACTTACGGTAAAAGAAAACCTGTCTTTTTTTGGCGAAATGCATGGATTGTCGGGCAAAAATCTAAAAAACAAGATCGACGAATATATAAGTGTTTTGAAACTTGAACATCATGCCGGGAAACGTATCGCTAACTGCTCAGGTGGGATAAAGCGGCGCGCCAACTTAGTAACTGGGCTGATACATGACCCTGAGATCATTTTTCTTGACGAACCGACCCTGGGTGTGGATGCACAATCGATGAACCTGATTTATGAATATCTTCAGAAGCTTAACGGAACAGGCAAGACAATTATTTACACCACGCATTATATGAAAGAAGCCGAAAATCTTTGCAACAGGGTGACGATCATTGATGACGGAAAAATAATTGCAAATGGAACACCTTCTGATCTTATAAATAACAATCCGGGTTGCAGTGACCTGGGACAGGTTTTTATCAAACTAACAGGCAGAGAATTAAGAGATTAGCATATGAGGCAACTTTGGGCAATCGTAAAAAAGGAATTTATTCAGGTTATCCGTGATATCCCCGGCCTGATCATCCTTTTTCTGATGCCTATGGTACTGATACTTGCCGTTACAGGGACACAGGAAAATGCTTTTAAAGAACTTTATGATAATAAGTCGGATATACTTTTTATTGATAATGACCATGAATACCTGAGCAAAACCATTGAAGACGGCCTGCACAAATCCGGATATTTTCATGTTGTTAAAGAGTTTAAAGGCAAAGTACTGGATATCCAAACAGCTCAGAATGAAATTGCGGCAGGAAATTATCAGGTTGGTATTGTCATCAACAAGGGAGCAACAGAATTTGCCAAAGAAAAAGCCAGAAAACGGATTCGAAAAAGTTTTATCAGCGACAGCATTGCTGATACTGGAGAAACTATAAATGAAGAAGTAAAAACTGTCAGCATATTTTATGATCCCGCCACCCGCGATTCCTATAAAAATGCCGTGACCAGCTCGCTCCAACGCCTGATACTGTCGGTAGAAATAAAAATCATTTTGAATTCATTCTTTGAAACTTTGCCAACGGAGCTAAATTCACAATTACAGCAACCGATTAAGAATTACCTTCTGCAGCAGCTCGAAGTGATGGAAGGTGTTTTTACTGAAGAACTCAAAACCAGAATGGGAGAGTACCTGCCTGAAGATTTTCATATTGATGCCAAACCGCGTGAAGTTCAATTTGATATGACCGATGATATCCGGAAGGGAATAAAATTTAACGATGACCTTGAAAATGATAACCTTATTGATATTGATGAAAATTATGCGCAGGGCCAGAATGCTGTGATTAAACCTACTCTTGTTCAGAATAATGTTCCGGCCTTTGCATTGTTTGCCATGTTTTTTATCGTCATTCCGCTTGCAGGCAGTATGCTTACAGAGCGTAACGAGGGCACTTACAACCGCATACGAACACTGCCTGTAAAGTATTTAACCATTCTTTGGGGGAAAATAGTTGTTTATGCCTCCATTTGCCTTCTTCAACTGGTATTGATGATTATCACGGGCATGTACCTGCTACCGTTGATTTATGGTATGCCTCCGCTTGTGATCAGCGGTAATTATTTTGCATTGATATGTGCAGCCTTTTCTTCTGCATTTGCAGCTATCGGGTTCGGGCTTCTGGTCGGTACTTTTGCATCCACACAGAGCCAGACCGGTATCTTTGGATCTTTTATGGTGCTGATACTTGCCATTTTAGGGGGAATATTTCTCCCGGTTTACATGATGCCTGAGCCTTTGCAGGTGGCTAGCTTCATTTCGCCTATCCGGTGGGGTATCGACAGTTTTCTCGATATTTTTGTCCGTGAAGCCGGATTCAAAGTCATTGGGGTAAACCTGTTAAGGTTAAATGTGTTTTTTGTACTGGCACTTGTTACAGCGCTGCTCACTTTTGTCAGAAGAAAATAATTTTCTTTATTTTTGAAAAAAAATTCGCATGAAAGAAAATGAAGTAATAAAAGATTTCAAGGTTCAGAAATATATACTGTATGCCGAGAAAAACGATGGCTCATACGGGGCCATTGAAGGCGGTTCTTACATGATTGAAAATGAACTGGACGATTTCTGGTTCAAAAAAAGCCACCTCGAAAAAACACTCAGGGAACAATTGCTGAAAGGAGAGATATCTCCGATATATTACTACATGGTACTTGAGGAAATGACCGTTGCCGAGTTGGCCGACAGGGCAGGAATCTGCAAAGCAAAAGTAAAGTGTCACCTGAAACCGGCAATGTTTAAAAAAGCACGTGTCGGCGACCTGCATAAATATGCCAAAGCTTTCAATGTGCCCATGGCTAATTTTTTCCAGATCATCGAAACGTCAACGGGGCTGAACCCCAATTATCATTTTTATTTTGAAGAGGAATCAAAGAAAGATGCACACCGGGTTGTTCAGCATCCGGCGCAAAACCCTTTGATGGTGGTAACAAAAATTGAGGAGAAAGCTAAATGAATATAACCATCCCTTTTGAACACCGCATGTCGGCGCATTGCGAAACAGGCACGCTGAGTTCCCAACTGGCCTATCACGGAATGAATATTTCTGAATCCATGGTCTTTGGTATCGGCAGCGGAATATTTTTCGGGTATTTCAATAATTCGAGATTTGCTTTTCCGACATTTATTGTCAGAAATCAACCCGGGAAGATAAGAGAGAATATAGGCGCCCGGCTTGGAATAAAATTCCATGCCGAATCATTCAAAACGCCTGAAAAAGCCCAGGCAGGGCTTGACAAAATTCTTGAAAAGGGTATCCCTGTGGCAACTCAGGTTGATTTCTTTTTTATGGAATACCTGCCGCAGTATTTAAGAGTGCATATTAATGTGCATTTTATCAATGTCGTTGGGAAAAATAATGGAAATTACCTGATCAGCGATTGCTACCATCCCAGGATCGTAGAACTTGATGAGCAATCTTTGATAAAAGGCCGGTTTGCAGGCGGCAGCATGGCGCCCAACGGTTTTTTATTTTACCCTGAACATATTCCTACAGAGTTCGATTACCAGAAAGCCGTTCAAAAAGGAATAAAAAAGGCCTGTTTTTACATGCTGAAAATCCCTATCCCGTTTTTGGGAATAAAAGGGATGCGTAAGTTCGGAAAACATATCGTTGAATGGCCGAAGCTTGCTATCGACTCCGAAGACCTGTCGCATCAGCTTTCAAAGATCAACGTGCTGCTCGAAGACCAGGGCACCGGCGGTGCAGGTTTTCGTTTTATGTATGCCACCTTTCTGAAACAGGCTACGGAGATTCTGAACAAACCCGCCCTGAATGACCTGTCGAAACAAATGATGGAAATAGGCGACTACTGGCGTGAAGTATCGCTGAATGCCGCACGCCTTGGCCGCAACCGCGATTTTGAAAAAGAACATCTTCTTGGCCTTGGTAAGCTCATTGATAAGCAAGCCGACAGGGAAGAGGCTTTCTTTAAAACGCTGGCAAAATCGATTTAGTAAGTCGTAGATAAGTCTTAGCACGACTTTGCTATAGTGGATAATAATATGTTTTTAGTCGTACTACGACTATACTATAAGTCGTAGCACGACTTTGCTAACCTTTGGTAGAGGATAATAATAAGGGCATCTCTAAAAACCCAACGCGATATAAACAATTGATTGTTAATAACTTGTATTTGCAATTACATCAAAAAGTTTTATCTTTATAGCAAAAAAGAAAACATGAAAAACATCAACCCACTTGGACTATTTGATGATCATTTTTTGCTGGAAACGCTCACAAAACTTGGCGATCCGCTTGAGAGATTAAACCAATATATTGACTGGAATATTTTTAGACCCACCTTAGACAAGGCTTTTCAAAACGAATCAAAGGATACATCAAAAGGTGGCCGGCCTGCTTTTGATAAATTGATGCTGTTCAAATCCCTATTGATTCAAAGCCTTTACAATCTTTCCGATGACCAATTAGAATACCAGATCATAGACAGGGCAAGTTTCAAACGTTTTCTTGGCTTGAAAAAAAGCGACAAAGTTCCTGATAGTAAAACCTTCTGGTTTTTCCGTGAGCAACTCATTGAAAAAGATGTAATCATGGGTTTGTTTAAAACGTTTAACGAAACACTGGATGCAGCCGGAGTATTTGCCAATGAAGGAAAAATGATAGATGCCAGCTTTGTAGAAGCGCCAAGGCAACGCAATACTCGTGAAGAAAACAAGCATATAAAAGAAACCGGAACAGCCCCGAAGGAATGGTACATCAATCCCAACAAGAAACGGCAAAAAGATATTGATGCCCGCTGGACGAAAAAAAACAACACTACTTTTTATGGATATAAAAATCATGTGAAGTCAGATGCAAAAACAAAACTTATCGAGGTGTTTGAGGTTACAGATGCTTCTGTACATGATTCTCAACCAGTTGAAAATCTACTGACTGAAAAAGACGAAGACCAGCCTCTTTATGCTGATAGCGCTTATACAGGTGAAGATCAGGAAAAAGTTTACAAAAAGAAAAAAATCGTCAATAAAATAAATGAAAAAGGATACCGTAATAAACCCTTGACAGATGAACAAAAAGCTAATAATAAAGAAAAATCAAAAACACGTGCAAGGGTTGAACACATTTTTGGTTTCGTTGAAAACAGCATGAATGGTTCGTTTGTTCGCACAATAGGTATGGTCAGGGCAAAAGCAAAAATAGGAATGATGAATTTAACTTACAATATTTGCCGATGTGTTCAATTGAAAATTGAGGTTAATATGGGATAGGTATGTCCAAACGCGAAATGATGCAATACGTAAAACATTGATATTTAGATATATGTAAAATTATTACGAGATAAAATTTAGTTTTTATAAAACTACATTATGTATTTGCAACAAACTTTAGTATCAAAAAATATGTTTTTAGAGGTGCCCTTAAGTTTTTAGTCGTACTACGACTATACTAAAAAACAATTTTGATAAGTCGTAGCACGACTTTGCTAATCTTTGGTAGAGGATAATAACAGGTTTTTAGTCATACTACGACGTTACAAAAAAAGAGGTTTCACTAAGGCGAAACCTCTTTTGCTGAGTGGGGGCGCGACTTTACCGATTAGTATTCAAAAATTTATCTTTTTATTTCGTAACCTCATAAAAAGATTTTGAACAGCTATCGGCATATACCAATGTATTTGTTCCAAACGTGAATGCTGCAAGACAGGTTCGATTATTTCTTTTGGAACAAACATTGGTAAAAAAGCCGCACTCCGACTGTTAAACGCTGGAAAAATCGATATAAAAAAAGAGATCCCCGTATCCGGAAATCTCTTTTGACAAATTAAAACCGGGTTTTAATAGTTTTCTTCTTTTATCTGCATAAAAGCTTTTCCATGCAAGCATGCCGGACATGTTTCAAGCGCTTTGGCCGATTCGTAAATAAATCCGCAATTCAGGCATTTCCAGAACACTTTTCCGTCTTTTACAAAAACCTTATCTTCCGATAAGTTTTGTAATAATTTCAGGTAACGTTTTTCGTGTTCGGCTTCCACTTTGGCGATCATTTTAAATGCGGTGGCAACTTCCATAAATCCTTCTTCTTCAGCTATTTTTGCAAAATGCGGATACAGGTCGGTCCATTCTTCGTTTTCGCCTTCTGCGGCAGCTTTCAGGTTTTCCATTACAGTACCGATTTTTCCGGCCGGAAAAGAAGCCGTGATCTCAACCACGCCGCCTTCCAGAAATTTGAAGAATCTCTTGGCGTGTTCTTTTTCCTGCAAAGCTGTTTCAGCAAAAATGTTGGCTATTTGTTCGTAGCCTTCTTTGCGGGCCGCACTTGCAAAAAAGTCGTAGCGGTTGCGTGCCTGCGATTCGCCGGCAAATGATTTCAACAGGTTCTGTTCTGTTTGTGTTCCTTTTAATGATTTTGACATGGTGTATATTTTTTGGTTGTTAAACTTCTATAAAATCGCTTTTGGTGGTGCCGCAAAGCGGGCAAACCCAATCGTCGGGGAGGTCTGAAAATTTTATTGCTTCCAGGGCCTCGTCATAAATATGTCCGCAAACACAGCATTGATATTTTTTTGAATTGTCAATGTTGACTTTTTTTTCAAATTTTGATTTATCAATATAAGTAGGTGCATTTTTGGGTGCAAAGCCTTTGTATACTTGTCTGTAGTATTGATACGTTATTGGCTCTTTAGTGCCATCTATCATTTCAGCCTGCACCAGGTCGCCGATAAACATCAGGTGAGTTCCTATATCAATCGTCTGAATGATCTTAAATTCAAAAAATGCGATGCTGTCATTAAGCACGATGGGAACCCCTGTTTTACTGTATTTTACCGACATTCCCTCTAACTTGTCGATGTCTCTGCCGCATTTATAACCGAAGCGGCTGAATATTTCTGATGATGTATCTGTATGTAAGACACTCACGGCAAAACTACCGCTGTTTTTCATGAACTCTGCCGTATAGTTATTTTTATTACAACAGGTGGCAAAGCGGGGAGGATCGGAAGTTACCTGAAAAAATGTGTTCGAAATGTATCCGTTGCCTTTGTTCATATCACCCGAACTTACAATATACAAGCCATAGGAAATTGAATAGAAAGACTCGAAATTTATCATTTATTCAGATTTTCGTCAAAAATACATAAATTTTTAATATTAAAAACCGCCATTTTTTGACAAAAAATGAATAATTTTGTGCCTTAAACGTTAAGAAATAAAATTATAATATGGAAGTTACTGACGATCTGAAACTACAAATAAAACAAATGATAGTGGATACATTGAAACTCAAAGATGTAAATCCGCCCGACATACTTAACGATCAGCCTCTTTTCTCCGGAGAAAATATTATTACCCTGGATTCTATTGATGGAATCGAACTGATCATGGCCATACAGCGCCAGTTTGGCGTCAGGCTTGACGATCAGAATCTTGCCCGTAATATATTAAACACTGTCGACAGCATGGCGGCATTCATTGCCGATGGAAAAGTTCAGGCGTAGTTTTCTGTTTCTTTTGCAAAAGAGGTGCTTACACATTTCAATTTAATTTCCGATCATGAATTTTAATAAAATCCCTGCTATCGAAAGCAAACCGCTGCCTGATATCCTTAAGTTTCAGGAAAAACAGTTGCGGTCGGAGCTGAAATATTTGCAGGATTATTCGAGATACTACCGCCGCCTGTTCAAAGAGCAGCATATTGATATCAGGAAAATAAAAACCCTTGCTGATCTCCAGCATATACCGGTAACTACCAAAGACGACCTTCAGCGTTATAACAGTGATTTTATCTGTGTTCCAAAGAGCCGGATCGTTGATTATATGACTACCTCAGGGACGCTGGGCTACCCGATCACCCTTCCTGCCACTGATAGTGACCTTGACAGGATAGCCTACGACGAGGCTCTTAATTTTGCCTGTGCGGGTGCTACGCGCAATGATGTTTTTCAGTTGATGACCACGCTTGACAGGCGTTTTATGGCGGGGCTTGCTTATTTCATGGGTTTACGGAAACTGGGCGCAGGCATTGTGCGCGTAGGCTCCGGAATGCCGGAACTTCACTGGGAAACCATTCACAGGTTTAAACCGACTTACATCGTTACAGTTCCCTCATTCATACTTAAACTTGTTGATTTTGCTGAAGCCAACGGGATCGATTATTTGAATTCTTCAGTAAAGAGAGCGGTATGTATCGGAGAACCCTTGCGCAATCCTGATTTTTCGCTCAATACATTAGGCGCTCGTATCAATAAAAAGTGGCCGCTACAGCTGTTTTCGACTTATGCGTCCACAGAAATGGGTGCCGGATTTACCGAGTGCGGTTACGGTGTTGGCGGACATATACACCCGGAATTGATCATTATTGAATTTCTTGATGAAAATAACAACCCTGCCGGGGAAGATGAGCCGGGCGAGATCACCATCACCACCATAGGTGTGGAAGGCATGCCCCTGCTTCGCTATAAAACCGGCGACGTGTGTTACCATCATTCCGAACCGTGTGCCTGCGGCAGAAATACAGTTCGTTTAGGCCCCGTCATAGGAAGAAAACAACATATGATCAAATATAAAGGAACCACTTTATACCCGGCCTCGTTGTATAACATCCTTGATGGCTTTGAGAACATCGAGAACTATGTGGTGGAAGTTTCCACCAACGAGATAGATACCGACCGTATCTGCATTTATATTGGCTGCAGGAGCCAGGAGAGCGGGTTTGAAAAAAAACTGAAAGAACGTTTCAGGGCGAAGCTGCGGGTGGTTCCCGAGATCATTTTTCAGCCCGTTGAAGTAGTCACCCATATGTCTTTTCCTCCTATGAGCCGCAAGCCGATAAAAATCATCGACAAGCGTTGATAGAAGATATTTTGAAATGGTGCCATATTTCAATAAAACTCTTAACTTTACAGTTATAAATCACGGATACTAATGGATTCTTTGACCAGCCAGCCTGTTGAAAAACGCGGAAAGTTCATCGAGATAGAAAAGGTGATAGCACATAAAAATCCGCGCCTGCTCAAGCTCCTCCCGGGTTTTGTTATCAGGTACATAAAACGTATCCTTCACCAGGACGAGATCAACGATTTTATTGGCCGCAATGGTCATTTGTATGGCCTTGATTTTGTGGAACGTATAGTGATCGAATATATCAAACAACTCAATGTAAACGGGATAGAAAACATAACTTCGGACAAGCGCATACTTATCGCTTCAAACCACCCTTTGGGCGGCCTCGATGGGGTGGCGCTGATGCATGTGGCAGGAAAAATACGACCGGATATACTTTTTCCGGTCAACGACATCCTGATGAATCTTGAGAATATCAGGTGTCTTTTTATTCCTATAAACAAGCATGGGAGCAACTCACAGAACCTGAAAATTATCAACGATACCTTTGCCTCTGATGCCAGCGTCCTGTATTTTCCGGCCGGATTGTGTTCACGTAAGCAAAAACACGGTATAATCGAAGATCTGGAATGGAAAAAAACATTTATTTCATATGCACGCAAGTATCAGAGGGATGTTATCCCGGCATTTATTGACGGCCGCAATTCGAATTTTTTCTATAACTTGGCACGCTTTAGAAAAATGTTGGACGTCAGACAAAACATTGAAATGTTTTACCTTGTTGATGAGGTGTACAAGCAGAAAAACAAAACCATCAATATCACTTTTGGTAAGCCCATCCCTTTTGAAACTTTTGATAAAAGGCATACTGATCAGCAATGGGCTCAAAAAATCAAAGAGCATGTTTATCAATTAGCATCCAATCCTCAAGCTGCATTAATAATTTAAACTATGGAAAATATTATTCCTCCTGTGTCGAAGGCTATTCTTGAAAAAGAACTTTCTGATAAATATTTTTTCCGCAAGACCAATTACGGCAACAACAGCATTTATATTGTCAATGCTCATAATGCGCCCAATGTAATGCGTGAGATCGGCCGCCTTCGTGAAATCACATTCCGCAGTGCCGGAGGCGGTACCGGTAAATCTGTTGATATCGACGAATATGATACATGCGAAACTCCTTACGAACAAATGATCGTATGGAATCCCTCTGTGATGGAAATTATCGGCGGGTACCGGTATATCGAATGTTCCAGAGCAATGCATAATGCTGAAGGGCTGCCATTTATAGCCACCACTGAACTTTTTAGTTTTTCTGAACGTTTTCTGAACGAATTTTTGCCCTATACCATCGAACTGGGGCGTTCATTTGTCCAGCCCGATTATCAGCCTACAGTAAACAGCCGTAAGGGGATGTTTTCGCTTGAAAACATTTGGGATGGCCTTGGCGCTTTGGTTATTGAAATGCCACAAATCAAATATTTTTTCGGGAAAGTAACGATGTACCCTCATTTTAATCAGAGAGCGCGCGACATTATCATGTATTTTCTTTTTAAATATTTTCCGGATAAAGATAATTTGGTTAAACCGATCACACCTCTTGAGATAAAAACAGATCTGAAGGAATTGGAATTGTTGTTCAACGGGGGAAATTACGGCGCTGATTATAAGTTACTTATTCAAACGTTGCGTGAACTTAATGAGAATATCCCCCCCCTGGTAAAAGCATATATGAGTCTTACAGCTACCATGCGAAACTTTGGCACAGCGATCAATCCCGGCTTTGGAAACGTTCAGGAAACCGGGATACTGGTTACTATTGAAGATTTTTATGAAAGAAAAAAGGAACGTCACCTGCCTTCTTATCGAAAAGAATAAACAATGCTGATAAAGTCCGCTCAATATATTTCAAGTTGTGTTGAACTGAAAAAATGCCCTAAACCTGTATTTCCCGAATACGCGTTTATCGGCAGGTCCAACGTAGGAAAATCATCCCTGATCAATATGCTTACAGGTACCAAAGGCCTTGCAAAGGTCTCGGCAAGCCCCGGTAAGACCAGGGTAATAAATCATTTTTTAATTAATGGAGACTGGTATCTTGTTGACCTGCCCGGCTATGGTTTTGCCCGGATCTCAAAAGACCTGAAAAAGGAATGGAATACTATGATCTCCAATTACCTGATCCGGCGGAAAAGCCTGCTCTGTACCTTTGTTTTGGTTGATATCCGTGTTCCTGTACAAAAAAATGATTTAGATTTTATTAATAACATGGGTGAATCTCAACTGCCTTTTATTATTTTGATGACAAAATATGACAAGGTTTCCAAACAGGAGGGTATAAAGACTGTGAACGGTTGGAAAAAAGCGCTTTCCGAAAGTTGGGAAGAGTGCCCTCAGATCATGGTTACTTCTGCTGAAACAGGCCATGGCCGTGACGAGGTGCTTGATTTTATCGATAAGAACAATAGGATATTTACAGTTCCTGCTGCTAAATAGCCGTCTTTCAGGGTTTTGTATTAGTTTGGTTCCTGATTTTGTCCGGGTATTGTCTCGGGCGGTTTGTTTTCTCCGGATTTGTTCTTGCCTTTTTTCGGAGTCATCATGAACCCTTTCACAACTTTTCCCTGGGGCTGTTTTACCTGTTTTGTTTCTTCCGGCGCTTGCCCTTTAATGAATTTTTTTGTTTCTGCAACAGAACCATCGGAATTATAATAAGTCCAATCACCTTCACGCAGGCCGTATTTGTATTCGCCTTTTGCTCTCAGGGTGCCTTTTGAGCTGTAAATTGCCCAGACTCCTTCGCGTTTGCCATAAACATACTCTCCTTCACTTTTTTTCTCTCCGTTAACCGGGTAATAGGTGGTCCATTTGCCTGATTTGCGTCCATTAGTGTAAACTCCTTCGGATGTCAGGGTGCCTTTGGTGTCGTATCGCTTGTATTCACCGTCGCGTCTGCCGTTGAAATAATTGGATTCTTCGATGATACTTCCCGTTGCTGTGGATCGTCGTGTGCAGATCCCGTGTTTAACATCATTCTGAAATGAAATTTCCATGAACAGAATTTTGTCGCGGGTATAGTATTTCCATAAGCCTTGCTTACGGCCCAATTCGTCAATGGTATTCCTGTGCTTTTCAGAAAGAGGCTGGTATTGGGGTTTTATTTGTATCTCGTTCTGAGCAAAAAGGATTAACGGGAAAAACAGCAATAAAAATATAAAATATAGCGTAAATTTATTTTTCACCTATCATCAGTTTATTTCAAAGATATATAAAAAACGCAAAAAACCTAAATTTTGTTTTTTTATACGGTAATTGTAAGAAAAAGTTATTTTTCAGAATAAATTGAGAAAATCGAAAAAAACAAGGATATGGTTTCTTGCAGGAAATGGCGAGCCGGGTAGTATCAGCTATTTTTTTAAAGGATATTTTTCATCTAAGTAAACCCAGAACAAAGGCTTGTAACCCTTAATTTCATTGCTGTCACCATAAGATGTTACCGCAGGGGCTATTCCGACTACTTTTTTCTCCATTTTAAAATTCTTCTCATCAAAATACCATTCTTCCAGAAAAGTAATACGGTGGATCTCTTTACGGTCAAGCTTGAAATTGATAACGGTGTCCACTTCATCGAACGGCGGAACCGTTCGGGTATACATGACCGTATCAAACCTGCTGAAAATGGCTTCTACCTGTGCTTTGCTTAGCAGCGCATTGCTGATGTAATCGTACGCTTTAACTTTCCCTGACAGGGCGGCATCGAGTATGATATTTACAAAGTTTTCACGTTTGGGCCCTTCCATGTTTTCGCACCACCAGTCGGTATCTTCCTCATAAGGACATTTGATAAATACGGGATACTGTATGCGCTCGGTAAGCACCAGTTTGTTTTCGTTGTCCTTTTTATTATTGCATGAGGTTAATGAAAATAACAAACCACAAATCAGGATGAATAAAACAGCATGTTTCATAATAAATTTTTTGCAAATTTAAAATTTTAAATCGTAATTATCAATTCTGAACCCAGACCTACTGACATCGTTCAGGAGGTTATTAATTAGTTTCTGTCCATAAAGTCAGCGTTTGAACCAGAACGTCCGAATTCGAGGCCTGCCCGACTGTCCGCCAGCTGGCAGACAGCCGGGGATGAAGTCGGACATTATGGACAAACTCTAATTATCGTTTCCTTCAAATAATTTGTCAATAATGCCTTTGTATTTTGCGTTGATGTAATTGCGTTTTATTTTCAACGTGGGTGTGAGTTCTCCGGACCAGACCGACCATTCAGAGTCCATGATTTCCCAACGTTTTATTTGTTCCGTTTCACCAAAAAACGAATTGTAATATTCTATTTCTTTTTTGAATTTCTTTTTAACATCCGGATGATATATCATTTCAGGGTTGGTAGTGTATACGATACCTTTGTTTTCGCACCACGATTTCAGGTCGATGAAGTCCGGAACGATCAGTGCGGCGGCATATTTCTGGTTTTCGCCAAGTACGATCATCGTATCAATCATTGGAGACTCTGTGAATTTGGCTTCTATCTGGCCGGGGTTGACATATTTTCCAAACGATGTTTTAAAAATTTCCTTTTTGCGTCCTGTAATCCGTATGTGCCCTTTTGGTTCTACAACGCCAACATCTCCGGTATGAAACCATCCTTCCTGGTCAATGACTTCTTTTGTATGTGCTTCATCTTTATAATACCCTTTCATTACTCCCGGGCCTTTGCATAATATCTCTCCGTCTTCAGCAATTTTTACCTCAACACCTCTCAGCGGCCTGCCAACAGTGCCAAATTTCACCCCGTCCTTGTCGGCATAACTGCTTACACAAATAACAGGGGAAGTTTCGGTCAGCCCGTAACCTTCCAGAACATATATGCGGGCAGCCCAAAAAATTTTGGCAAGCCTTGGTTGCAAAGCTGCGGCACCCGAAACTACCAGCTTGACATTACCTCCAAAAACTTCCCTCCATTTACTGAAAATAAGGATATTGGCAATTTTTAGCTGGAGATTGTACCACCAGCCATTGTCTTTTTCAAGGTCGAATTTTGAGGCCAGGTCAACAGCCCAGAAGAAAAGTTTCTTTTTAAAATGCGGTTGTTTACGTCCCACCTTAATAATTCGGTCATAAATTTTTTCGAGCAGGCGCGGCACACAGGAAATGATTGCCGGTTTGACTTCTTTCATGTTGTCTGCTATCGTCCCAAGATTTTCAGCGTAATAGATCGATACCCCCATGTACTGGTAGAGATAATTCAGCATGCGTTCATAAACATGGCAAAGCGGCAGAAAACTCAGGGCATTGTCATTAGGCCCTATGGGGGGGATGTACGAAACAGCTGTAAAATTGCTGATAATATTTGCATGGGTCAGCATCACACCTTTTGGTGTGCCGGTTGTTCCAGAGGTATAAATCAGGGATACGGTATCATCTGTTTTTATAGAAGCTTTAATAGCTTTAAGTTTTTCTTTTTCAGGATGTTCATAGCCTATTTTGATCAGTTCATTCAGATGTTTAAACCCATGGAGGTTTTTAAAAGTATAGACATCTTTAAGTGACGGGACATCGGGAAGAATATTAGCCATTTTGCGAAACAGGTCTTCACCGGCCACAAAAGCATATTTTATTTCAGCATGATTGAAAATATAATTGTAATCAGCTTCACTGATATTCGGATAGATGGGAACATGTATCGCCCCGATTTGTTGTATGCCCATATCAAGGAAGTTCCATTCGGGCCTGTTGTGAGTAATGGTGGCAATGGTATCTCCTTTTTGTACACCGAGATACATGAATGCGTAACTGATATAGTTGGATATTTCGATGTATTGTTGTGTGCTGTATTTTATCCATTCACCTTCTTCTTTTCCGGCCAAAGCATCGCTTTTCGGGAACTTTTCAGCATACCTGTCAAGCAGATCAAAAATGCGTGTTATTTCCATGATTATAAAATTAATTAATAAAAAAGAATGCAAAATTATAAAAAAACTTAAACAAGTGTTTAAGTTTTTTCCCACTTCAGGGGATAGGTGGATTTACTTACGGTCAAAATGGACTGTATTTGCCTGTGCTGTAGGGGTAATAATCATATCGTTGATGTTGACATGTGGCGGGAGTGTAGCTGCGAAAAAGATGATATTTGCGATATCGCTTCCTCTCAGAGGCTGGTAGCCATCATAAACTTTTTTTGCAGATTCCCGGTCACCTTTGAACCTGACGAGTGAAAATTCCGTTTCTGCGGCTCCCGGTGCGATCTGGGTGACCTTTATGTTATATGCCAGCAAATCGATCCGCATGGATCTTGTAAGGGAATCAACAGCAGCTTTCGTGGCACAATAGACATTTCCGTTCCGATAAGCTTCTTTTCCTGCAATAGAACCGATATTGATGATATGCCCCTTGTTGCGTGCGATCATCAGCGGAATAATACATTTTGAAACATAAAGCAAGCCCTTCAGGTTGGTATCTATCATGGCATCCCAGTCGTCGGTGTTGCCGTCCTGTATAGGTTCCAATCCGGCGGCTAGCCCGGCATTGTTAATTAAAATGTCGATCTGTTTCCATTTTTCCGGTAGGTTTCCGAGGGCTTTTGCGGTTTCTTGCTTGTTGCGCACATCAAAATTTAGTGCAAGGACTTCGATCTTGTATTTTCGGGGATAATTATCCGCCATTTTCTTTAACCTGTCGTTTCGACGCCCGGTGACGATCAGGTGGTATCCGTTTTGTGCAAAAATTTCGGCACAGGCTAATCCGATTCCGCTGGTGGCCCCGGTGATCAAAACTGTTTTATTTGAACTCTCCATAGGTTGAAAATCGTTTATCATCTTATTAATTGTTTTTCGTTATTTATTGCATATCAGTCAATAAATCTTTTCAGAAAAGGATACTTCCGGGTGATCTTTTCGCTGTTTAATATCATAAACAGAAACACCATCAGAAATGGCATGGCCGGTACCTTGTAACGCACCATGGCCCCGAAAACCGGCGTAGTAAGGCCCGTGAGTATATACAAGGCTGTAAAAAACAATAAACAGAAAAACAAAACTGACCTGTCCTGTATTTTTTTTGAGGCAAAGACTAAACAAACAATGAACAGAAACAAAATGAATATGTTTTCGAGTGCTGCAAACAAAATAATCACTGAGTCGGCTTCAAAAATGTATGGTCTTACTAAGGTGTTATAAAAAGATACCGGGGCGTGGATAATGAAATCTGAAAGTGTCGGTTTTAACAATTCGGTTGTGATAAGGCTTCCCGAGTTCATTGCCTGTGCCAGCCCTACAAAATCGTTCTGTTTCATGGCAATGATATTCAGCATGTTGAACTCCGGAAAGAGGTAATGAATGTTCAGCCCGGCCAAAATAAAGATGGTAAGTATCAGGCCGTATTTCAGATAAAAATAGTTGTCGGAAGTGAGCCTGCACCAGACGTAGCCGAAGGTAAGCGGTATAAGGATGATGAAGATGTAGTATTTGATATACATAAGCAGCACAAGAGCGATCAGCAGCATGATCATGTTCAGGAAATAATGTTTTTTATTCAGCAGTTCACTAACCGAATAAATCATGAAACCTATGCCGAAAAGCAATATGGATTCTTTGAGCACGCCCGAACCCCAGAAAACAACAGAAGGAATAAGAAATACCGAAAAGAACAACAGCCGTTTTTTGTGTTGGAAATACGGGGCGAAAAACCTGTACAATGCCACCAGCCCTGTGAGCGATAGGAAACACATAAAAACCGTATGTACATTGAAATACCCGAACGAGAACACACGCATCACCGCATTGATGCGGATGATGGTATGGCTGTCGTTGTATATGTTGCTTTCGTAAACACGGTACCAGTTATTCATTTGGTGGTAATACTGGTCAAAATAGGGAGAATCGTTACCAATGCTGAAGATCATCTGAAAAAAATCCTGAGGCCTTTTCCACAGTGCATCAACCATTACTTTGCTGTCGTCGAAATATTTGAAAATATCGGCAGTGGCCCTGTCGGTGTAATAGTAGGTGTAAATTAAATACATAAATACCCCGGCAAGTATCTTCAAAATAAATACAACAACAACAGCCTTGACAGGGAAACCTTCGATGCGGAAGAATTTTATCTTGTATATCAGAAATATAAAGACAAAGGCGTATAATATGGTCAGGAGTATTTCCAGAAAAATTTCAATTTATTTGATTTTGTATGGGTGCAAAGATAAAATATTATATGATGAATCAAATTTATCCGTTGGAAATTGTTCAATTTGAGAATTTTAAGCCGGGCTTCACTCTGTTTTACTGGCTGTGACCATGTATGCCGGCAAATGAATCTCAAAGAAAAAATCATAAACCAATTTGGTGAAAAAGCTGTTCAAAAGATATGAATAGTTGGATAAATAGTAAAAAAGAAATTATAAAATATGGATAATCAGTCACATGTATAATACATGATATGTTATATTTATATTTAGTTAACAAAATATAAGCGTTTTTTCTTGGAAAAAACATGTATTTTTATTATATTTGTAAATTGTGCAATGGATTGAAATATTGAATTGTAAGTTTAATCTAAAACTAATTATCATGAAACTAAAAACATTAATTTACTTATTTTCATTATTAGTTTTTACTCTTTTTCAAACCGGAAACGCTTATACACAAAAAAGACCAAAAGAAAATTTGGTAAGATGGGGTATAAACGATTGTATAAATTGTTCGCTTACGACTGAAAACACTAGTGCCGCTGCCCAATGTTCGGACATTTTGAGTATTTGGAATAACGGATGGTCTGATACGTGCCATTTCAATCTTTTACAATCAGCTCCCCGGATAGATTTGAAAAATGATATTCCGCCGGGAATGGGGGCTTGTTGCAGAGTTCCATTAGAATGGGATAGTGAACCATTAGCTCCTTTAGATTGGGACCTTAAGGATTATAATGCATTTCATGGCCCGGGAGACAGGGCTGACAATATCAACAAACCCAACATCGCCGGGCCTGCCGGGCTGATGGTGAACAGTTATTCCGGCGGGTTGTTTTACCAGCGTCAGGACCTGTACATTCCCGGCAAGGGATTATCACTTGACCTGACTTTTTCATACAACAGTACCACAACGGCGCTGGATTTTGGTTACGGCCCGGGATGGACCATGTCGTACAACATGATATGCAGGCCCGAAGGGGCAAATATGGTCATTCGCAGGGGAGACGGGCGGAAAGATACTTATATGTTTAGTATGGGCGTTTGGATCCCGCCAAAAGGTACTTTTGACACCCTGGTGGAATACCAGCCCGGGAAATACCGTTTAACAACAAAATACGGGATCAGTTATTACTTTGATGATTTCTCACATCACCGGCTAACCAGCATTACAGATCCTAATAATAATGAACTGTTTATTTCATACACCGACTCATTGCCTACCATGATTACAGATGCATCCGGAAGAAACGTGTTTCTTGGTTATATCAGCGGCCATCTTGCTGAAATATTTGACCCGAACACCATGCCCCTCAGGCACATAAATTTTGTTTATGATGCGGATTGGAACCCAGTGGCCGTCGTCGGGCCGGAGGGCGACAGCATTCACTATGAGTATGACTGGGCGCGCAGCATGACAAAGCTCAAGGACCAGCTTGGATATGAGTTTTTTATCAGTTATATCAATTGCAGCCAGGTCGAAAACATCATGTCGCCCATGAGCCATATGCATTTTTCTTACGACCCGATGCTTTTTACAACAACCCTTATGGAAATGGTCGATACTTCCATGCAATCAACAACGTTTCGTTTTGATCCCGATGGGAATCTGCGCGAGAAAGCCGGCGGATGCTGCGGATACCATCAGTTCTATGATTATGATGTACACAATAATTTGCAACAGTTGACCGATGCCAACGGAAATGTTTACCATTTCTCTTTTGGTGCAAAAAGTACGCTGGTTCAACTGGTCTATCCTACAGGAGCCACCTTGTCGTGGTCATACGGGCCGCTCAACAGGGTGCTCAGTTATACCGATGCCAACGGTAATGTTTACTCCGCCATTTATGATGTATCCGGAAATATTCTGGCTTTAATAAAACCAATGGGAATTATCGAACAATTTGCCTATGATGCAGCAGGAAACGTAATTGCATACACTGATGGAAAGGGAAATGTAACACAATACATCCGCAAAGGTAATGGGTATGTAACACAGATAATATATGCCGACGGTACCACTAATTCATTCACATGGGATAATGCCGGCAACAAACTTAGTTATACGGATGCTAACAGTAACACGACAAATTATATCTACGATCTTGCCGGCCGCATGATCCAGCGTACCGATGCGCTTGGCTTTCCAACATTCTTTGTCTACAATGGCCGGGGAGAACTTATTTCCGAAACCAACGCCCTGGGGCAATCAACAACATGGACTTATGACGCATTGGGCAATATAACTGTCAAAACGACTCCTGCAGGCACTTCATACTGGGCTTATAACGCTGTGGGAAATATCCGTACTTATACCGACAACAACGGGAATATCTGGAACTATTTTTACAATGCCCAGAACCTGCTTTCTTCAGTTAAAAATCCTTTGAACAAATCCCGGAACTTCACTTACGATGCTAATGGTAACAGGCTGACCAAAACAGATTTCAGCGGAAACCTGACCACATTCTCCTACAATACATTGAACAGGCTGATACAGGTTACCGATGCGCTTTCCAACAGCACTACCCTTGCTTATGACAATAACGGCAACCTGACCTCTATAACAGAACCCAACAGTCATACCAACACCTTTGTTTATGACGGGCTGGATCGTTTGATGCAGGTGCAGCGGCCCATAGGAATAATTAATTATGCCTATGATGCCAATGACAACCTTACCTCGGTTACCGATGCCCTGGGACATAACACCTCATTTACTTACAACAACAGGGACAGAATGACAACCATGACCGATGCCCAGGGCAATAGTGCGACGAAAGTTTATGATAATGAAGGAAATATAATTTCCTATACCGACCGCAACGGGCTTACCACCAGCCAAACCTTTGATGCACTGAACAGGAATACATCTGTCGCCAACCCTGCCGGTGAAACTTCAACTTATGCTTATGATGCTGTTGGGAATCTGGTCACAAGCAGCCTGCCTAATGGTAATATTTATAACTATAACTACGATGCTGCCAAACGCTTAATTTCTGTTTTTGATAATATAGGTATTGTTGTATCCTATGCTTATGATGCCAATTCCAACAGATTGTCTGTTACAGATGGGGGAGGCCATATGATCTCATATACTTATGATGCCCTGAACCGGCTGACGCAGACCCTGGATCCGATGGGGCAGGCCACCGTATACGGTTATAACTTTAATTCAAGCATTACGAGCGTAATTGACCGTAATCTGGGATTGACTACTCATGTTTATGATAACCTGGAAAGGGAAATTTCCATTACTTATCCTGCCGGAAATACAATTACCGGGACTTATGATGCCGTTGGCAACCTGAGTTCCGCCACAGACGCCAATGGAAACACCACTCAATATTCCTATGATGCAAACGACAACCTGATTATTGAAACTTTTGCCGATGGAACAACCAAATCATATACCTATGATCCCGAAGATAAGATCATTTCGAGGACGGATAATAATGCGGCTGTGACAGTATATACCTGGGATGTACTGCACCGGCTGACCGGCAGGAATTACCCGGGTGCCAATGATGATCATTACAGTTACGATAACGAAGGCAGGATGCTTACCGCCAATAACAGCAAGGCAAATATAACATGGGCCTGGGATAACGCAGGCCGCTTGCTGAGCGAGAATATGAATGGAAAAACAACTGCGTATACTTATAACACCCCGGGCAATAAACGCTACCTTACGTATCCCGGGGGAAGAGCCATAGAAGAAAACTATGATTTAAGACAGCGTCTTTTACTGGTCAAAGAAAGTTCAACAAGCCTGGCCTCATACGCATACGATGTCGGAAACCGTATCGTATCGCGCACATACAACAACGGTGCGGCTGCAGTATTTTCATATAACAACAACGACTGGGTAACCAGCCTGACACATAATTCAGGCGGCGCCCTTCCGCCCAACATCGCAGGACTCTATTATACCATTGATAATGAAGGCAACATTCTCACGGCCCAAAAGTCGCACCATCCGGCCAACTCCGAAAAATACACCTACGATCCCGACAACCGGTTTATTAATTATAAAGAGGGAACACTTTCGGGCGGGAGCATACCTTCGCCACTTACTCAGACAACTTTTAATTATGATGGCGCACAGAACAGGACCACGGTGGTGAAGGATGGAATTACCACCTCTTACACGGCAAATTCAGTGAACGCGTACACCAGCATTGCTTCAGGCACACTGGTTAATCCGACCTACGATGCAAACGGCAACACCCTTAACGACGGCAATCACACGTATAATTACGATTTTGAAAACCGCCTGCTCACCGTAGATGGCGGTGCTACGGCCACTTATACCTACGACGCATTGGGCAGAAGAATACAAAAACTTACTCCCGGAGGAACGATCAACTATTATTTCGACAAAAAAAAGGTAATTGAAGAGCGTAATGCCGCTGATGTGGTGCAGGCCACTTATGTTTACGGAACACAACTGGATGATATCCTTCATATGAGGCGAAGCGGTACCGACTATTTCTATCATCAGAACTCATTGGGTTCCGTTGTTGCCGTAACCGACAACACCGGAACCGTTGTGGAACGTTATGAATATGATGGCTACGGTACGCCATCTATATTTGATGCAGCTTATGTTCCGCGAGCCGCCACGGCTATTGGCAATACATATATGTTTACCGGCAGGGAATACGACACGGAAACAGGGTACTATTATTATAGAGCGCGAACATATAATCCTTTATGGGGAAGATTTTTACAGCGGGATCCGGTAGGCATATGGCTTGATGAGGTTAATGCGGGTAATGGATACGGATATGTGGGTAATAATCCCATCATCCGTCTTGACCCCAATGGTGAATTGTTCTGGGTAATTGCAGGGGTCGTGGTAGCCGGAGCAGCCCTTATAGTCGCAGTAGTAGATATTGTGTACGAACCGGCGCCCAGTTGTGTGGAAAATCAGATTAATCCGCTACGGGAATATAAAGTAGATTGTTATGTAACAAAGAATGTAACAGAGAGTTCTACCAGTTACAAACAGCAAGAGAACGCCGAGGGTGAAATGGTCAGTGTACAGGTGGTGACAACAAAAACATCAAAGAAAAAAGTAAAAGGGAAACAAACAATTTGGGAGCGCCAGAAATGCGTGAAAGGCAAGTGGGTTGATGATACGAAAAAAGGTAAGTGTGTAACACCATGAGTTTAAAAAAATGTGCCATGAAAAAAACAAAATTTGTTCATCTTAAATCTCTGAATGTTAGTATTCAAAGATTTGCAGAAGTATTCTGCACGCTGATTTTTGTTGCTGTGTTGAGTTTTGACACTCCTTGCCAGAATTCAGGATGCTGCAATTCTGCAGCCGGATATCAGGTGGCCGGATATGCCCAGATAAGCCCCGACACCTATGCGGTGCCGGCACAGATCACACCTAACCCCGGAGGAACACAAACGGTATTGATCAATACGCCCGTGGCGACCACTATATATTCGGTAACAGGAGCCTCCGCTGCCATGGTTACCGGTTTGCCTGCCGGCGTTGTGTATACCTGGGCTTCTGGTGCCATTACCATAAGCGGTATCCCGGTAGAATCCGGTACATTTGATTACGAGGTGATCGCTGACGGATCATGCGGAACGACAACATCCTTAGGAACAATCGTTGTACTTTCAGGTACTGAGTATGTCATTTCCGGGAAAACCCGTTATTTAAAAAAGGCCATCGCCGGAAATCCTGCTCCGAACAATCCAGCCTATAATTCTGTTATTTATAATATAGATCCTGTTATTGTGATACTGAAAACATATCCTGCAGGGATAGAAATGGTAAGGGATACAAGCAATTCATCAGGTATCTTTGAATTCACCAATGTCACGAACGGAACTTATATGCTATCTTATGATAAATACGCAGAAGACACCATGCAATACGTTAATCATGTAAATTCTGTTGACCTGGCATTGCTAAAATACTACATAGGCCATAATTGCCTGACTGATCCATCGAGATGTTTTTCAGAAAAACATATAAAAGCAGCGAATGTAGATAATAATCTGTCAATTAATACTATTGATGTTGCGAGAATCAGTGCAAAGATCGGGTCGCCATACGATCCCGCCAGAAACTTCCCAAAAGGAAACTGGGTCACACTTGATACATCCGTGACGGTGTCCGGTGCCGACTTAAACATTACCCTCCAAACAGCCGCTTATGGCGATTACGACGCTTCGAGTTATAGGTACAAAGATTCTGCAAACAACTGGAGTATGACAAAAGTTTTACCCGATGATAATATCATCCTCCGTTCTGATGAATCCATGACGATAAATGATCCTGAATATTTTGAAGTTCCTTTACGGATAAGTACAAAAATGAATGAGCTTGCTGCATTAGGCCTGGAGTTGGCTTATCCCAATGACAAATACAAACTTGTAAGCGCAAGCATGTCAAACATCGGTAAAATTGGTGACGCAGTTAAGATCAATCCTACATTGGAAGAGATCATTGCAGCGAATAATGACCTGCTGGTGACCGATGACCGGGGAATAATCAGAGTAGTTTTTGCTACGACAGATCATTTTGATATTGCTGCTAATGATGAACTGATCAGGTTGGGCTTTCTTTCGCTTAATGATCAGGGTCGGGGAGAGCTGGATTTTAACCTCAACGGTACGGGTTTGATCGCTAACCAGTATGGCGAAATAAATGAAGATGCCTACCTCACGATGCCGAAGATCTTTGTACAGGGTGACGACACAGAAGCCGGGTTTGAATTTGCAGCTTACCCCAACCCATTCCGCAATGGTGTGACGCTGACCTTCGCGGTGCCGGCAAACGGAAGCTTGGTGCTGAAGGTGTACAACGCTTTAGGCGCATTGGTGGCTGAACCGGTAAACGGAAACTATGCCGGCGGAAAACATACAGTAGTATTTTCACAACAAGACCTGCCGGCCGGTATGTACTCTTTTAAACTGGACTTTTTCGGAGCAGGAAAATCAAAATCAATGGTATTGAATTTGACTCGGATTCCACATTAAGAAAATTCTGTTCTTTAGTATCGGAGATAAACCCGCATAGATCTTAACTGGCCTGACTGAGCCATCCAGACATTATATTTCATGCTAAAGATATATTTTGTAAAACTGACTTTGCCGTTAACAAATTATGCAGGAAAGAAATGTTTTTCCTGCTAAAGATTATTTTTATTTTTTTTAAAATAATGTTTATTTATTTCTTGCATTAACATTGTTTTGTAATTACATTTGTAAAGGAAAATGAAAATAAATTTGAATAATTTTAGCAATTTACCAATTAGAAATCATTTAATAAAAAATTACTATGTCAAAAAAAATCAGAATTCTGTCAATCGATGGCGGAGGCATCAAAGGCATACTTCCCGGAACAATACTTGAATATATTGAATCAAAAATATGCGAAAAAGCCGGAGCCGATAAACGACTATCCGATTATTTTGATTTGATTGCCGGTACAAGCACCGGAGGCATATTGTCGTGCATATACCTTGCCCCGGGCGAAAATGGCCGTCCGAAATTCACTGCCAGGCAAGCGGTGGATCTATACGTTGACAAAGGCCATGAGATCTTTGACCTTGGTGTCTGGCAAAAATTGCAGAGTGGATTTGGTATATTAAACGAGAAATACCCATCTGAAAATCTTGAAAAAAATCTCAAAGAATATTTTGGTGATTTAAAATTAAGTCAATTATTAAAGCCCTGTTTGATCACTTCTTATGAGATAACCAAGAGGGCTGCATTTTTCTTCACTTCTATGGATGCGAAGAAAAGCGAGGTAGATAATTTTTATGTCAGGGATATTTGCCGTGCTACATCAGCAGCACCCACCTACTTTGAGACAGCAAAGATCAATTCGCTTTTCGGGGCTCCTTTTTATTTGGTTGATGGAGGCGTTTTTGCTAATAATCCAGCTTTGTGTGCATATGCAGAAGCCCATAAAACCGAGTTTGGAAAAATTCTCCAGGACTCTGGTAAACCGGATAAACCTACCGCAAAAGAAATGATGATTGTTTCGATTGGAACAGGGGCCACCGGAAAGTCATACTCATATAAAGAGGCTATAGATTGGGGGGCCATTGGCTGGCTTATGCCTATTATTGACATCCTTATGTCTGGCAACTCTGAAACGGTGAGCTACCAATTGAAACAAATGTTCGACACTTTAAGTGAAAGGGATAAAAAGGATTACTTCCGTTTAGAGCCTTCCATTGAAGGGGCAAAATCAGCTATGGATAATGCAACCACTGGAAACATTCAGGAGTTGGTTGCAGCAGGCCGGCGGTTTGTTACAGATCATGATGAAATATTAAATCGAATTGTTGAGCGGCTAATTGAAAATGAGTAATTTTTTTGCCAGTTTATCGGTTAACACTTTTATTTGGCAATAGAATAATATATTCATGATGTGTGAGTTATCCGCAATAAAGTTTTTTTATTTTCAAACTGACCGTTCGGTCAGAAAATTCTGTAGTAATAACGCTCATTGCAGAGTGAACATTAATTGTTATTCACATGTTTAATAATATGTTTAAATGTTTCTTGCATTAACATTGCATTATAATTATATTTGTCGTGGAAAAAAACTCTTTGAAGATTATATGATTTTTTCATGCAAGGCGAACATACTAAAAGAAATAAATAAAAAGTAAGTTAATATATTTAAAAGAATAAAAGACCAGAAATCCTATGAAAAAACTACATTTTCTTTTGTGCCTGATTATTTTGACCCCGTATATTAATAAGGCTGAAAATTTCGATGATAAGGCTAAAATCGAGGATTCAGCAAAAATCAGGAGTGTTGATACCGCCTATGTTACGAAAATGCGTACACTTGAAAAAGGCAAGAATTTTGAAAATCGTGCCATGTTCGGCGATTTCATCGAAGTGAATGTTGCCGGGATCAGTTACCTGATAGATAGTATCGCCGGGGGGAAAAAAGATTCTATTATTCTTTTTCTTAATAACATCCCGATGGATGACCTACATGCCCGGACGATAGCGGTAGATACCAGGGAAAATACGGGCACTATTGTTTTCCGTCTTAGCCGCAAATCAAAGTCGCTGGCAAAACTGGAACCTTATTTCGTGAGTTTTGTCAGTTCAATTCAACCAACACTGAGTGTGGGTGTAATAAACAAGGCCCCGGCGAAATCAACGGTTTCGTTCACACTCTATTACCTGGATAAAACTTTTGTATTTGCCACTTTCGGTATCATGATCCTTATCGTTGTTCTGATTTATTTTTTCTCCAGGAAATTCAAATTTTTCCGGTTGAAAAATGACGAAAAACTCCCTTATAGTCTTGCTCACATTCAGCTTGCATTCTGGACAATTTTGGTTTCATTTTCTTATGTTTATTTATGGATCGTAAATGGAGAAATACCCGAAATTCCCTCTTCCATCCTTGTACTTATGGGCATCAGTGTAGGAACAAAAGGTATTGCCGGCTATATAGATTATAATTTTGATCTCAAAAATCCAACAAGAAATTATAAAGAAAGGGAAGGATTTCTTAAGGATATATTATCAGATGAAAATGGGACGATCAATATACAAAGAGTTCAGATGGTGATATGGACTACAGTACTTGGTTTTATTTATATTCAGACCTTTGTTGTAAACCTTACTATCCGTGATTTTGATACCAACATACTGACTTTAATGGGTATCAGTTCGGGTGTGTATGCCTTGCTGAAGCCTATTGAATCAAGCGGGGCAGCGGCACAAAAAGCACATAAAAGCAAAATTCCTGATAATGACAATAAGCCCCCAAAGAAAGAGAAAAAGGATGATAAATAATTACAGCGGAAGCCGAAAAGCTTTGATAGCGTAGTAAACATTGAAACAATTATAAATTATGAAAAAAAAAGTGACCATAGTATTCGCGTCAGGGACAATAAAAGAAATTGAATTTGACGACAATATGACAAGTAGTTTAACCGCTGACTATAAAAATTTTTTGAAAAATGGAAATCCACAGTATTCTCGTGTTACAACCGGATCGAGTCATGTTGAAGTAATTGTTGATTTGAGAAGAGTTGATGCAATTATTTGCTAAGTTCATTTTGTGAGTCTAACATCATAACAGGCTGACTACGCCACATAGCGGCCCTTCGAGCCGCGGCGGACTAACCTCTTTCCACCCCTCCTTAAAAATAAAATCCCTCCTCATCCCATTTATTTCCATATTTTTTTACTTTTGTACTGATACAAATCTACAGGGATGAAAAAAGATAAATCAGAAAACACCGTTAACCTCGCGACAGCCGGACAGTTAGGGCTGAATGCCGAAGAGTTTGAAAAAATAAAAAAGATACTCGGGCGCACGCCGAACTTTTGCGAACTCAGCGTGTATTCGGTGATGTGGTCGGAGCACTGCTCCTATAAAAATTCTATTTTCTGGTTGAAAAAGCTTCCTAAGGATGGCCCGCAGATGCTTGCCAAGGCCGGCGAAGAAAATGCCGGTATGGTCGACATCGGCGAGGGGAAGGCCTGTGTATTTAAAATAGAGTCGCACAACCATCCTTCGGCAGTGGAGCCTTATCAGGGCGCTGCTACGGGCGTGGGCGGCATCAACCGCGATATTTTCACCATGGGGGCAAGGCCGATAGCCCAGCTCAATTCGCTGCGTTTCGGCAACCTGTCGCTCGACCGCACCAAACACCTTGTAAAAGGCGTGGTTAAAGGCATAGGCGATTATGGCAACGCTTTCGGGGTGCCGGTGGTTGCCGGTGAAACTAACTTTGATGATTGTTACAATCAGAATATCCTCGTGAATGCCATGTCGGTGGGCGTGGTAAAAACGGGCAACACCGCTTCTGCCACCTCCAAAGGTGTGGGCAACCCGATATTTATTGTCGGCTCATCTACCGGCAAAGACGGCATACACGGCGCTACTTTTGCTTCGGTGGAACTCACCGAAAATTCTGCCGAAGACCTGCCATCGGTGCAGGTGGGCGATCCGTTCCAGGAAAAACTGTTGCTCGAAGCCTCGCTGGAGCTGATAAAATCGGGCTGCGTGGTAGGCATGCAGGATATGGGCGCCGCAGGTATCGTGTGTTCTACGTCCGAAATGTCGGCCAAAGGGGAGCATGGTATGGATATTTATTTAGACAAAGTCCCTCTGCGCCAGAAAAATATGAAACCTTTCGAGATACTGCTTTCGGAATCGCAGGAACGCATGCTGGTGGTAATCGAAAAGGGTAAAGAAGATGTCGCGTTGAAGATATTTGAAAAGTGGGATTTGAATTGTGTGGAGATCGGCAAGGTGACTAAGGGCGGCATGCTGAACTACTTTATGAACGGAGAGATCGTTGCCAAGATACCTGCCGAATCGCTGGTGCTTGGCGGAGGAGCGCCTGTTTATCAGCGCGAACAGAAGGAACCCGCGTATTATGCAAAAACAAAAAAATTCAATATCAACTCTGTCCCCGAGCCGGCTGACCTCCGGCAGGTAGCAAAACAACTGCTTGCCAACCCTAATATATGCTCCAAAAGATGGGTATGGGAACAATACGACAGCATGGTCGGAACCAAGAACATGACAACCAACAAGCCTGCTGATGCCGCCGTGGTGAACCTGAAAGGCAGCAAAAAAGCTCTGGTGATGACGGTAGACTGCAATGCCCGCTATGTTCATGCCGATCCACGGATCGGAACTGAAATTGCCGTTGCCGAAGCAGCACGGAATATTGCCTGTACTGGTGGTAAGCCGCTGGCTATCACCAACTGTCTGAACTTTGGCGACCCTTACAGCCCTGAAGTTTACTGGCAGTTTGTACATGCCATAAAGGGCATGTCGAATGCCTGCAAAAAATTCGGGACTCCTGTCACCGGCGGAAATGTCAGTTTTTATAATCAGTCGAATATTAATGGAAAAGTGGTACCGATATTCCCGACCCCTGTAATAGGCATGATAGGGCTGCTCAACGACAAAAGCAATATGATGACGATGGATTTCAAGCGTAAAGGCGACCTGATCTATATGATCGGCGAAGCCCGCAACGACATCAATTCTTCGCAGTACCTGGTCAGCCATCATAAAGTACAGTTTTCACCGCCCCCTTATTTCAACCTCGACCACGAATTTGTTTCACAACATGTTTTATATGAACTAATCAACAGCAAGCTGATTAAATCGGCTCATGATATTACCGAAGGCGGATTGTTTATTGCACTGTTTGAGTCGTCTATGCACAATGAACTGGGTTTCGATATTACCAGCGATTGCGAGATACGCGAAGATGCCTTCTTGTTTGGTGAAGGCCAGGGACGAATTGTGGTGAGTGTGGACGAGGATAGTGAAGGGGATTTTATTGATTTTCTCAATGATTCGAAAGCAACTTTTACATTGTTGGGCCATGTGACCAAAGGGGATATGCGTGTTGATGATGTTTCATACTGCCATGTAAAAGAAGCAAAACTGATCTATGAAAATGCGCTGGAAAACTATCTGAATTAATAACGCTTTGTCTGCTGGGCGGAATCCGTATAAAAACAAAATTCAAACCATAACCTGACTGAAGATATGTTGGAAAAATTCTTTAGCCTGAAAAAATACCAAACCAACGTACGTACGGAGGTTCTGGCGGGTATTACCACTTTTGTGGCTGCTATGTACATCATTATTGTCAACCCTGCGATGGTTTCCGCTTCGGGTATGCCTTTCAGTGCGGTACTTACCGGTACGGTGGTGTTAAGCGCTTTCTGCACCGTTATGATGGGACTATATGCCAATAACCCGATACTGATAGCTCCGGGCATGGGGCTGAATGCTTTTTTTACCTATTTTGTGGTGGTGGGCATGGGGGTGCCGGTAGAAGTGGCTCTGGGCGCTTTGTTCTGGGCCGGAATAATATTTTTAATACTTTCTGTTTTCAATATCCGCACCAAAATTGTGGAAGCCATACCGAAACAGGTACGATATGCCATAGCGGGCGGTATTGGCCTGTTCATAGCGCTGTTAGGCTTTGTAAATGCCGGTTTTATTATAGTAAAGCCGCCGCTCATCGGGCTGGGGCAGATGAGTATTGTTACGCTGATATTTGTCGGCGGAATATTACTCATTTCGGTGCTCATGGTAAAAAATGTAAAAGGCGCTATGATGATCGGTATCATCGCCATCACCTTGTTTTGTATTCCGGTGGGCCGTTGGTGGGGCGATGCTTCGTCTGTGAACCTGGGAATACCCACACTGATAAACTGGAAAGGATTTTACCAGGCGCCTGATTTCAGTTTTTTTTTAAAACTTGATCTGCTGAATTCGCTGAAACTTGCTCTTTGGCCTGTGATCTTCGCGGTATTGTTTACGGACATGTTCGACAGTCTTTCAACTTTCGTGGGTGTTGCCGAGGCTGCCGGCCTGAAAGATGAAAATGGCGAACCACGTAATATCAGGCAATCACTAATTGTGGATGCCGTTGCCACCGGGCTGGCGGGTGCGCTGGGAACCACATCGGGAACCGCCTATATCGAGTCAGCCTCGGGCGTGGCACAGGGAGGACGTACCGGGCTAACCGCGGTAGTGGCCGGATTGCTGTTTATTCCATTTATGTTTTTTTCACCCTTGCTTTCTATTATTCCTTCGGTGGCGACTGCGCCGGTGCTGGTCATCGTAGGGGTGTTCATGATGAAACCCGTTATGAACATCAGATGGGACAAGCTCGACGATGCTATCCCGTGTTTTCTGGCCATGATACTGATACCGCTCACTTATTCCATTACACAGGGAATCATCTGGGGGTTGCTGACATGGACATTTATCAAGTTGATCATTGGTAAGTACAAAGAACTCAGTATAACGTTGTTCATAATAGATGTCTTAGCTGTGCTCTTGCTGATTTTTGAATAAAAATTTCTGCACCTTATTATCATGAAAACAGGCTCGCTTTTTTTACATCTGTTTATTTTTATGTGTTGCCAAATTGGCATGGGGAGCTTATGTGCCCAGCCTTCAAAGAAGGAAATAAAAAAAGATAATGTGCTTTTCCGGGCCGCAATGAATAAGGAATTTGCTGATTCAACAGCAACGCCCCTGACAAAGGAAGGGCTGAAAACCTTTAAAGAACTGGACTTTTTTCAGGTGAAAGCAAAATACAGGGTAGTGTCCAGGCTGGTGCTCACCCCGGACGAGAAACCTTTTGAAATGCCCCGCTCTAAAGGTAATACGGGCACTTACCGTAAATACGGCGAAGCAACATTTAAACTTAACGGTAAAGAATGTAAGCTGAGCGTTTACCAATACATGAAACTGATCAATGACTCTGTTTATAAAAATGACTTGTTTCTGCCGTTCAAAGACCTGTCAAACGGGAGACAAACTTATGGAGGGGGACGGTTCCTCGATTTGAAAATTCCTGAAGGAGAACATCTCGTCATTGATTTCAACAAAGCTTATAATCCTCTTTGCTGTTATGGTAATCCAAGATATTCCTGTCCAATCCCTCCCGAAGAAAATCATCTGGAGGTGAAAATATTGGCAGGAGAGAAAAATTACAAAGGGGATTAGGAAAATTTGATTTATCAGCCTGTAGTATGTATTAATTTGGAATATGTTCGTTCGGATATTTTCCGCTACTTTAATCTCTTTCCCCTTTCATCATTTTTTCAGGATCGGGGGGCGTTGCAATTGAATGTATATAAATGATTTCATCATTCGTAAGTCTCTCGTTAAGAAAGACATATTTATAATATTTTTCATTCATCCCACTCCAGTGTATTATTAGATATTTATATTGCCAGGTTTGAAATAAATTTAACCTGATAAGAAGGAATAAAATGGTTATTAATAATATTCTGAATATAAATTTTATGACCTTTCGTTTTTCAAAAAATTTAAAACACCAGGAAATAAAAAGAGCAAAAGGAAATATTAAAACGGCATAGGATTGAATAAGCGCCCTGCACCCGAAAGATCCTCCAAACGCCCAATCCCACCAACAGCTTAAAATGTAAATGTTGGATATGGTAAAAATGATCAAAAAAACAAAATAGTCTTTTAAATATTTTTTTGAAAGTATAATACCTATCAAAGAAAAAAACATTATTGGAGTATAAACCAGCCACCCTTTTCGGAAACTAAATAGAAAATTTATTATTTGCGGGTCATTAAAGAAAAACCTTTCATTATTATAACTATAAAATATGTAATGACCTGAATATTTCTTCCAAAGAAGCATTTGTACCACAAGGGGAATTAAAAACAAGATTAACGAGAAAGATAGGTAATACGGATGTTTTAAAAAAGTAACTACCCTGTTTTTAAGTTCTTTGATCGTATTCGTTTTAAATAACAATGGAAAAAGAAAAATCAGCGCATCTGTTGGTCTTATTAATGTAATCATACCACCTATTAACCCTAACCACAATACATTCCGATATTTTTTTTTAAGAATTAATTGTAAGGAAATAAATATAAAGGCAGAATAAAGAAAAAACAGGTAGCAATGTGGCATTTCCCCATTGCTATAAGTATAGTAGAAAAGATTTGTTCCAAATAAAATACATGATAAAGAAATCAAGACAACTGTATCGCGAAAAAAGAACAACAAACTTTTCCTGCAAAATATTAATGCTGCAAAACAGATTAATATGCTTTCCCATCTGATTGCCCATTGATATGGTTCGGAATAACCATTTCTTTCTTGTCCCGTTTGCTCAGCAATAATTTGTCCCGCAAGAAATGCCGGGGAATACATGATGGCCATTCCTATTGTTGTTTTATTATTTGAAAAATTTTGGGCAATCTCATCCGAACTGCAATAAAACAGATTGGGCAAATAAGAGTAATATTTTGCAACATCACTTTCAAAAGGTCCTAAATCAGGGTTCGTGGTTGCTTCGTATCTATGATGCCTGTCAATAGTAAAAATTGCTAAAAAAACGAAGAAATATAAGGAGGTATTATTAAAAATGTGAATCAGTATTTTTTTTATGACTTGCATATAATTTGTTAAGTTAAAAAAGGATTACCGGTTATGCTTTGCTATACAGTCCATGAGTTAAAGTTTCTGTTATGATATTTCTTATATTTCCAATAGGTCATTGTGCTTGATTTTTTTTCGGTTTACTTTGGCGGCTTGATTGAGGTGGCAGGTATTTTTTTCTTAAACAAAGTTATTGCTTTATCAGAACGCGTATATATTAATTCATATTCTGTAATTAATAAACTATCAATGCCGGCAAAGCACGCTTCATTTAGCCTTTGATACTCCGGAGTTACTATCAGCACATAATCGATCAGTTCTTTTTTGTTCTTTAAATATACATATTCCTTACAATCGTTGGTATTTGACATACTATCAGTAAATACATGAGGTGTCTTTTGATAATTCCATTTTAAAGGAAAATGTTCAAGAGAGGCTTCATAATTTTCTAACACAATAATGGGTTTGTCTGAACCTAAATAATTTGAAATGTGCCTGTAAATAAAATAATCCGAGTTAACAACAGGATATACGGTGCTGTATGGTTCTATTTGATCGGCGACAGCGTGAATTTCTTCCGCAAGTTCGCAGCCTTTGGAAACCGACTGGAAATTATGTAAAACCAATGCGTAATTCACATAATTTACCAATAAAAAAACGATGATCTTAAACCAGAGAGCGGTTTTTTGCGACGACAGCCAGATAATTAAAAAAATAAAAAAGAATAACAGCAGGCGCTGCGTCATAAATCCGATGGCCGCTCCTTTGCTGTCAGGGAAAACGAATACTAAAATCAGTGTGGCTAAGGTTATCCATAGCCATGGCTTATTTGTAAAAATGAATTTGTTTTCAGACCGGATACGGTATATTTTTAGACAAAGCATATATAGCATAACAGCAGCCAATACATAAAGAATCCAATTAGTAAAGATGGCCACTTTTCCATAATTAATGCCTTTGGCCGGTGCAACATCTATAAGCAAATTTATGATATCCTTCAATGGGAGATAAACAGCCGGAGAATTATCAGGTTGTGAGAATAATAAATATTTTGCCATTAAAAAAATTCCAAATAGTAAAGGAATGAATTGCAGTAAGGCTCGTTTGGTAAAATATTTTAATGAAAACTCATTTTTGCCTTTTGCAATAATAAGATCCTGAATATTGATCATAAAAATGAGCATAAGAAACATGGCAAATACAAACAAATGGGATAAGCAAATCAGTGAGCTGATGATGGTCAGTACTATTATTTTCAGCAGATTCAGATTGTTCAGGTATTTCAGCCACAAACAAATGCCGAAAATAAAAAGCACCAGGGCGATATTAAAATTATAGAAACCAAAATAAAATAAAAAAGAATAGGTGAACGGGAATATCAGATAGATCAGGTATTTATTTTCAATTGATAGTGTTTTGAACAAATACCTGATGCTAAGAGGCAGCCCGATCAAATAGATCAATAAGATTATTTTTTCTGCCATGAACCCGGGAAAGATCAATAATAACACCGATAATATAAAATGCCCGGACCAATTAGGATTTATATTTTCGTTAAAAATAAAAAAGTCTTTTAAAAGGCTGTCGGGATTTTGCAGAAGGTTGACGATCAGATTTGAATTGTACAGATGCGCGGGGCCATCAACGGTTGGGAAAAACTTATATGAAAGTACCGGGATCAGGTTTATTAAAAGAAAAAAATAAAAATAAAATGGTTCTATTTTGTTTAACCGGGCAATATTTTCTACGGCTTTAAATTTCATGTATTGAAATAATTATATTCCCGTCTTTATGATCTTGAAAATACTCCTGCTTTCTGAATCCGAAATCTCCACAAAATAAATGCCTCCGGCTTGGTTGGTAATATCTATATAATATAAACTTCCATTTGAAGGTGTATACTGGTCGCTGAAAATCACCTGCCCAAACAGGTTGTATACCGCTATACGACAGGTCTCATTCCTTTCCTTATTAAAATGGATGCTATAATGTCCATCCGACACAGAGGGGGAAAGCCCTGCAATTAATGACTGTTGTGAGATTGAAGGTTCTTCCACGGCAAGAATATGCTCGTCGGTGTTCGAAAAACTACAATCGCTACCTATTTTTGTAACGTAAATGTCTGATAATTCAGGCCCCGGGCCTTTTATTGTAGCCACTACGGCGTAACCTTTGTCTCTGGTTGGTATTACTTGAAAACCCTCGGCATCACCATCTGAACCTCTGACAAAACTACAAATGAAGCTCCAGTAAGATTTGAATTTGTAAAAGAATATGTCTTTTTTTCCTGATAAGTAGGCATAACCGGTTAATAATATATTTGCAGAATCATCAGTATTTACATCATTATAAGCGCGATCTATCCCACTGATATCCCAGGGTTCAGGCACTTTCCACATTATTGATTTGTTTTTATCGTATTTTCTTAGCCAGAACTCGGTCGAAGTCGCGCCATAACTTTTGGTGGAACCTACAAAAATAAAACCCGAGTCGGGCGTTTGTTTTATGGAATTAAGAAAGTCTTCTTTGTCTTCTCCGTAATTTTTTGTCCAGATAGTGTCTCCGCTCAGGGCAAGGTTCAATATGTACCCGTCGTAGTTTCCATATCCAAAACTGTTGGTATTGGCACCGATCAGGTATGTGCTGTCGTACAGTACATCCACGGATGTGGCATAATCAGTGCTGTCGCCTCCAAAAGTTTTTGTCCAGAGCGTGTCGCCTTGGTAATTTGTTTTCACAACATGGATATTTTCATTAGCAGGTCCATAGCTGTATGTTGAACCGACAATGACATAGGCGCTGTCCTTTGTTTCTATTACAGCGTTGGCAATATCCCAGCCTGCCCCGCCGTACTGTTTTTCCCATTCCACATTAATATTCGAGTCGGTTTTGATCAGTAAAAAATCATAACCATTGTCAGGAAATTTGTTGCTTAATCCGCAGATCAGAAAACCCTGGTCCGAAGTGCGTATAAAGTCGTTAGCCCAATATACCTGGCCATCACCAATGTATTTTTCAAAAACAATAATGCCCAGCGAATCAGTTTTGATAATACTGATATTGGTATTGCCTTCGTCGGCGCTTACATTGCCCAGAATAAACAAACTTCTGTCTCCGGATTCAATGATCCGCTTGCCGTAATTGTACTGCCTCGACCCGTAGAAATGATTGAACTTTATGGCCTGGGCAGATGTTCTGTGTGCTTCCAATAACAAGAATGCTGCGGTAATTAATAAGACTACCGGGATTTTTTTCATCTTACAAAGTTTTGATTATTGAAATATACCCGCCAATTCCGGCTGATTTTTTGGGACATAAATATGAATTAATATACGCCGTCTGGATTTCGATATAAAACTTTTTGTTTATGGCGGCGGATATACCCAAACCGTAGTTATACCGCCCGTATCCGCCTGCTTCTATGGAAGGGGAGACGCTGATCACCGAATTTTTTGCGGGAATATTCAATGACGGCACGAAACGAAGCTGAGGTCTGTACGCCGAGAATAAATAACTGTTTAAGCTCAACGAAAGCGACAACCAGCGTCTGCACAAATATCTTTTATAACTGAAGTTTAATCTCAAGGGTATCATGTCGGTAAAAGCAGCATTGGTTTTTGAAAATGCAAAAGCGTTCAAAATGCTGTCGGCGCCGCTTCCGGAGATTGTCTCCCCATTGATGTCAAGCAAGTTGTTGATCTCAATGCCGTCAAAATATATTGAGGTGTCTTTATCATAGCTTTGCGAATGTTTTTTCCACCTGATAAATCCAATATCTTCCAACTGGCACTGAAAAATATTGTTTTCATCCTGATAAACATAGGCAAGGTCGGCAGAGAACCCCCAGCCGTTTTCAGCGCCAAACTTAGAGTTGAGCGTGTCGGAACGCTTCATGCCGATATTCATATCGATGTCGATAAACTCAGCATCTTGCTGCGTAAATACAGTGCCATAGGGGATTTCATATTTCATGAAGTTTTGACCGTTATTGAAGCCCAAACCGGCAACCAAAACATATTTTGCATCATTTTTTTGCCAGGTTTTGCTGATGCCTGCTTTTATCTGCTGAAAATTCAGACGGGCCAGCGTAATGTCATCCAGTATTAAATCGCGATTCGTATAATCTTTATTGCCGAAAAAAAAGAGATGAAAAAAATTTTGATTAAAAGTTAATTCCATCAGGTTGTGGTTTTCGAATCCCGCATAAAAATTGGTGTTGTTTTTTTTGCCGGGGATGTTTAGGTACAGCTCGGTATTGAAAAAATACCCTAAAAGATTATCATTCGTGCTTAAACGATCCAGTGCTGCCGTTTTTATTGAGGAATCGAGAAATTGTCCTGTGTAGAATGCTCCGGCAAAATGATTGGAAATCCCGTCGGAGTTGTATCCCAGTTCTGAATTCAGCGAAAGATAATATCTGCTATCATCAATGTTCTCTGAAAAAAATAACTGCGAAAAACATGGACGTGCACAAACACTGAGCAGAAAAACAACAAGTAGGAGGGTTTTATATGTTTTTTCGAATATGAATGTCATATAATTACAACTGTATCAGATAATTAAAATCGCCGGTGAGTTTCAAGTCGAGTTTGTAATTATCGTAGATTTTTACATAATGGCCGGCAGTGCTGGTGTTGAAACGGGTCACTATAAACATTCTTTTTGTCTGATAAAGCAGGGGGATTTTGTCTTCCGGTAATGGAATCTGCAAAACCGAACGTAAAGGATTAATCACCCTGAAAACGTTATTCAGCGGCGGAGCTGAAATAAGGTCAGGGAACAACAGTGAGTCAGCGATCTGGTTATTTTCATTCAGCATATACAGCTGTATGCGTGCGCTGAAAGGAAATCCGTTATCGGCCAGCAGGCTCAGAGTTCCCGAACTTATGTTGCCGGAGTTCTCGCCCAAATCAAAATCAACCGTATCTGTAAGTGTCAGGCCGTTGGCGATGACCGACAATGGTATTTCCATATCTAAAGAGGCTTTCAGCGTATTTCCGTAGTAAATAAAATCATTTCCGGACGAAATGTTTCCCAGCGGATTGGACACCACTTTGATCTTATAGGAGAGCTTATCCGGAATATTTTCGATCATATCAAGGATATTAGAGTTGTCCAGATCGAAACTATATGCTGAAGGGTTCACGGGTTCGTTCGGAATGCCTGTTTCGGTTGCACGCGAAATGTTGATGGCCTGTCCGATGATAGGGTCGTTGAGAGAAACAGTATGTCCGGTTTTAGAGTTGATAGAAGTGAGATTGTCAAAAATGACCCGGGCATCTACTCCGAATGAGTTCTCCACATTCAGATCCAGTTTTATGCTTTCAAGATCGAAGGTGCCGGACGTTATTTTGTCGAAAATGTCAATAGCAGTGGTGTCCGGGCCGAAAGAAAAATTGCTGCTTCCAAAATACCCTTTTGCATATTGTATAGAAATGTCCTTAAAACGAACATTAAAACGAAATTCATCAAGGCTATCCAGCTCGTATGGATTCCCAGCCGGGTCGAGTGTTGCCTTGGTGGTATTGGTGATAATGTTCGAATTCAGGCCTGACGGGCCACGCATATCGATGGTGTATCCTGAGATATCATATGATTTTTCGAAGTGGACTACCGTGCCTGGCGCTGCGGCAGGAATGATCTCTGAAACATGGAATGGAATGCTATAAAGCCTGGCATAAGGTATATCGTAGGTCACGATGATGGGTTCTGTAAATGATGATTCTACTTCGAGGGCCAGAAACCCGGAATGAAAATCAACCCTCGATATCTGAGCGCCGGGAACTGCAAGATGGGAATTTTCAGTATAATTTAAAAATGTTTGTGCGGGATTTATTACAAATCCTGCTAATGGTGGAAGATATTTATGTGAAAGAGTGTCCGGAAAATCAACCAGGGAATCAAATGAAAAATCATAGAAAGAGTATTTATAGACCAGGCTTAACGAGTTGTCATTATTTACTTCGAGCAACGAGTCCGGAAGTATATTCCCCAATCCCATGGATGATTTCAGCAAAGGGGCGTTGATGTTCACTTCCCAGCTTGGGTCGATCTTTCTGCACGAAACCAGGTATAAGCAAAAGAGAATTAATATCAGATTTTTTTTTGATCTCATAACTTAGTACTTATACTTGTTTTTCCATCTTGTTTTCAGAAAATTACGCAGCTCATTTTCGCGGGCATTCTGCTGAGGTTCATATAGTTTTGTTCCGGAAATTTTTTCAGGTAAATACTCCATCTCGGTAAAGTTGTTCTCATAATCATGAGCATATTTATAACCCTTATGGTAGCCGATATCTTTCATCAGTTTGGTGGGTGCGTTACGGATATGCATCGGAACTGGCAGGTCGCCGGTTTCTTCGAACAGGGCATGAGCATTAAGTATCGCTTTGTAAGAAGCATTGCTTTTGGGCGAACAGGCAAGGTAAACGGCCGTCTGCGAGAGTATCAGTTCACATTCAGGGTATCCGATCATTTGCACAGCCTGAAAACAGTTGGTTGCAAGCAGCAGCGCGTTGGGGTTGGCATTGCCGATATCTTCCGATGCCAGGATAAGCATTCGCCTGGCAATGAATTTGGGGTCTTCGCCGCCATTCACCATCCGGGCGAGCCAGTAAACAGCGGCATTGGGATCGCTGCCGCGCAGTGATTTAATAAATGCAGAAATAATATCGTAATGCTGTTCGCCAAGTTTATCATAAAGTGCAATGTTCTGCTGAATGATCTTCAGCACTATGTTATCTGTGATTGTAATTATTTTTTCTTTATTGCTTTCAGCGCTTACAACAAGTTCGAGAGCATTCAGCAGTTTGCGGGCATCGCCGCCGGAGATCCTCAACAGCGCTTCATTTTCTATTATTTCAATTTTTTTCCCGCTTTGTTCAGAAAGGATATTTCTCCCTTTTTCAAGGATTTGCAGAAGTTCTTTTTTCTCGAGGTTTTTAAGGATATATACCTGGCACCTTGATAACAAAGGCGAGATCACTTCAAAAGAGGGGTTTTCTGTGGTAGCTCCAATAAGGATGATGACACCTTTTTCAACAGCGCTGAGCAGGGAATCCTGTTGTGCCTTATTAAAGCGATGGATCTCATCAATAAATAATACTGATTTTTCCTTGTCCTGGGCAGCCTGATCTATAACGTTTCTCACATCTTTTACCCCGGAATGAACGGCGCTTAGTGTGAAAAAAGGCCGGTTCAGTTGTTTTGAAATGATATAAGCAAGTGTAGTTTTGCCCACTCCCGGAGGGCCCCAGAGTATCATGGACGGTATGTTACCTGATTCGATGGCCTTGCGCAGTATTGCATTTTCACCAACCAGATGCTGCTGGCCAATGTAATCCCCTAAAGTTTCCGGGCGCATTTGTTCTGCAAGAGGAGCGGTTGTTGGCATTTTGTTTAAAAATACGAAAATACAAAAAAGTAATATTATACCATCAATAAAATAAAGAGGCTGTCCTTTTGAGACAGCCTCTTTGTTTAAAAAATATTGTCAATGATTAGCGGACAATACTGATTTTTTTAGTTACAACCTTAGAATTGGTCACAACTTTTACAATATATGCTCCGATGGACAAATCTGAAGTGTTGATCACGTTCAGGTTACCATAAGAAGCTACATTTTCACCGATCATGTTAAAAATTTCAACGGATTTAATACTGCCGGCAGCAATGTATAATTTATCATTGGCTGGATTCGGGAAAATAGATACCAGATCTTCTTTGGTTTCAGCAATTCCGGTACTATTATCAATCTTTACAAGGTCAATACCAATAAAAGCGCCATCATTCGTATTATCAGCCACGTGTTCGTTGAAAGCCAGATAAATATTCTGACTTGCATAAGCGGTTAAAGGAACAGTAAAAAGTGTCCAGTCATTTGTTGTGTATTGTGTTGTATCTGTTGCTAAAAGTGTAGTAGTAAAACTTGTGGATGCATTTGTGGTCGTGGAAACTTTAACGTCTACATTATCCATATAACCGCCATTCCAAAACAAATAAAATGACAATGCCTTGTTTGCTGGTACTGCAATTTGAGGAGTTATGAGCCACTGATCGTTAGATGCGGCACCACCTGTATTCCATGTGCAATAAGCTGCATTGTTGCCGCCACCGGTTGGTGTAGTCATGGTACCACCAGTCCAGCCTGGTAATGGGGTAGTACCTGAAGCAATCAGATCCCAGCCGGTTCCGCCATCAGGACTTTCAACTGCCCAGCAAACCGGGGGAAACGAAGATCCTTCAAAACTTTCAGTCCATGGGAATGTGGAAATTGTACTGCAGGTAACAGCATTACCTGTCAAAGGAATTGAAATATTTCCGGCATTTGTAGCAATTACAGCCGTCTGGTTGGTTGCTCCATCAGCGGTTGGGTGATAAGTAAATGTAAAAGTAGTAGATGCACCTCCGGCTAAATTAACACTTGCAGGAACTAATGATGTTGTGATAGGAGCGCTTAATCCTGTAATTCCGCTACATGTCAAAGCACCGCCCCCGGTATTTGTCAACGTGAAATCTTGTGATACTACTGTAGAACTCGTTTCTATGGTGCCAAAATCATATGTTAAAGGGGTACATGAGGCTGTAGGGTTTGTGAGCGCTGTTCCATCAACCAGTGCCCTGATGTTCCAATGTCCCCCGATACTGTATGTGCTTAAATTAGCCCAGTTTGTACCTAAATTTACCCAGTTGCCATTTGTATTTACGCTTGCGGCAGGAATTGAATCATGAAGCGCAGGATAACCTCCGGCACAAACGATCTCGCATCCGATATACAAACCAGCAGCCGGAATTGGAAAAGCAGTAGTCAATGTTACATCATTCCATCCAAGAACAGGTGTGAAAGCCTGAGAATAAAGAAGTGTGGTATGAGTGGCATCCATAATCTTTATTGTTGTGGTCGTAACACTATCTATAGCTATTAATATGTGAGTAATTGTATTTCCCAGTGCATTGTGAGGTGTTAATACTGATGCGGGAAAAAAAGCATAAATACCAAAAGTTCCCGTACCAACTCCTACACCACCGTAAGGATAAAAATCATAATGCAACGTGTCAACTATTGCCTTAGCATTGGAAGCGGGTAAATCGTAGATTCCTTTAATTGTGTTTGTTGCAGGTAGCCTATTGCCATCTGCTCTTTGTACTTGTGCGAAAATTACTCCGGATACAAGCAGCAAAGTGATTAACATGTAAATCTTTTTCATAATTTTTTTTTTTGGTTTATAATGATGCGAAAGTATAAAAAAAAACAATAAGAAAATAATTAAGTATTTTTTTTCAACAAATAATCTTTAAAGAACCCGGTACAATTTGTACTTCTATATTTCTCCCCAAATCTATTTCATCACCGTCGATATGGGCAATGTTATTTTTTGACTGGATAACCTTAATGTTTTTTGTTTTTATGATCTTCACAAACGGGGTTTTGTGAATTAATCCAAGAAATATAAACGGAATTACCAGGATAATCGAAAATAACCTGGGTTTATGTACGATACACAGATCAATAAAACCGTCATCAATAATGGCAGTAGGGGCAACACGTGCATTAAAACCAAACTGGTCGGAGTTAGCAAAAGTCAGCATGAAGGCGCTTTTCTTTAGTATTTTTCCGTCAACATAAATTTTAAAACGTTTGGGCTGATAGGTAAGATATTCGAGGAAAATAATTTTTGCATAGGCCCAGAATCCACGGATTTTGCTTTTTGAAAACAGATCGGCCACATGGGCGTCAAAACCAAGTCCTGCAACACTTACAAAGGCATGTCCATTGATGGTCCCGGTATCGATAGGCTTTACATTGAACCTGTTGATAACCTCTATCGCTTTCCGGGTATTCAGTGAAATGTTCAGAAAATGAGCAAGCCCGTTGCCCGAGCCGGCAGGGATAATTCCCAGGGCGGTATTGGTGCCTATAAGCCCGCGTGCCGCTTCGTTGATAGATCCATCGCCACCCACGATGATGACGGCATCAAAATTCATTTCCGATGCTTCCCTGCTTAATATGACGGCATGTTCCCTGGCTTTCGTATAACAAATTTCATGATCAAATTTTGACAGATCAAGGTGCTTGCCGATCAACCCCTCGATCTTCCTTTGCTTTCCTATACCCGACTTAGGATTGATAATGACCCGTATTTTCTTTTTTTGATCATTCATTGGTATCAGTCAGTTTGTTTTTGATCATCCTATTGTTATATGATTGTATGTATGCTTTCAAAAAGTTTTCGAGCTGAAAAAGTTTTTTCGGATCTTTATCAGACAAGTCATGTTCCAATAATTTATCTTCGACCACATTATATAGGTCCTGACTTTTTACTCCGTTAAATTGTAACAGGAAACTGTCTTTTATAATCTGGTAATTACTGCCGGAATAGCTCATGGAGAAATGATCCGCAGCCGTATCAAAAACACTGGTCCCGAAAGCAACATATTTTTCGTTATAGTTTAAAAAATCCAGCACAGAGGGTAATATGTCGGTTTGCTGGCAGATATGATGATTCATCCCTTTCAAATCACTGTTATGAATGTAAAATATCAGGGGAACAGCATAAGAGCCCGCGTTGTTCATATAATATTCGGTGCCGGCAATCGAGGTATGGTCAGCAGTTATAACAAATAAAGTACTGTCGAACCAGTTCGTCCCGGAGCAGGATTTGAAAAATTGTTTTATTGAATAATCAGTATACATGATGCTTTCGTGAATTTCAAGCGGTCCTTTTTTAAATTTATTTTTATATTTTTTTGGTATGGAATAAGGGTGGTGGGATGATAAAGTATATACGGCAGAAATAAATGGTAATTGAGTTTTGTCCATTGTTTTTACGGCATACTGTAGAAATTCTTCGTCATAAATACCCCATTTTCCATCGTAATCAGCATCATTGTTATATTCATCCTTTCCATAATAGTTGTCGAACCCTGCCATTTTTGAGTAAGCATCGAAGTTTAATGTTCCGTTTTTACCACCATGAAAAAACATGGAGCTATACCCGTATTTTTTCAACAAAAGCGGTAACGAATTGATCTTATTACCTGAATATGCTGAAGTAAGGTAGGCATCCTCCATATGTGAGGGTAATCCTGATAATATGGCAGGAATTCCTTCGATGGAACGTCTGCAATTGGCAAAACAATTGTCAAAACACAGGCTATGCGCTATCAGGGAGTCAAGAAAAGGGGTATATCCGGTGTATTTCTTTTCTTCAATGTCTTTGCTCATAATGCCGATATATTCTCTCGATAGGCTCTCCACAATTAGTATGACTACATTTAATTTTCGGAAAGAAGATGGATAGTGTAAATTCTTTTTTACAGGATCAAATATTCTTTTTGCCTGCTGATCATTAAAATATTTTTTTTCACTGAGTTTTTGTTTTTTTGATGTACAGTATATCGAAAAAGGAGTATTGATAATCAAAGGCACATTATCCGCTGTGGTATATTCACCGGCAGTAACAAGACTTATTGGCCGCAGTTGGAATCCTCCCCGTAATAATACAATCGACAAACTCAGGGTGAAAATAAACAAGAAAACAGCGGTCAGGTGTTGTACAAAAGACTTGTTGCGGACGATCAGAATGTGTTTTGTCTTTTTATATAAAAAGACCAACAGTACGATCAGCAGTATCCAGATAAAAATTACGTACCAGTAATCAACCAGATATTTCCAGAAAACCGTGCGGAAATCATCACCAATGAAAATGGATTTTATAATATCATAATTGGTACGTCTGAAAATATACTTGAAATAGGCGATATCAACACAATTTAACAGGATGGCAATGGCATTGGTAATGTAAAAGATAATTTCAAGGATTTTCTGATAAGTTTTATTGCTGCGGAAATTAAAAGGGATGGCCTGAAAGATAATGTAAACGGCATTTATAAGTACGATCGCTGAAATGTCAAACCGTACGCCGTTGATCAGTATCAGGCAGAACTTGCCAAAATCTATCGAAAAATTACCGGCATTGAAAATGTAAAAAATGATACGCGTTATCGAAAATAATAAAAGTAAAATAACGACCCTGGTTATCAGTACAAAATAAATATTATGTAAACTGAATAGTTTTTTCATGGATTGCAAATGTAATAAAATCGCTGATTTCGGGGGAAAACCATTTTCGAAAAAATGATCAAAATGATCTTAGAATATCGTCACCACAACTTTGCGCTTTACCTCTGTGGCATTATTTCCAGCATTATCGGCTACATTATAAGTAACATAATAAGTCCCTTCCGTATTGACATTTACAGGGTTATGTACTACAATTTTGGAAGTGATGTCCCCATCTGTTTCATCAAATGCAGTAGCACCTGGGTCGTTATAAACAGAGTCTTTAGGCGTAGCGACCTGAGATAACCCAATTAGTGAAATAACAGGTGGTGTACTATCGTCAGAACCGTTTTTTTTGCAGGAAAAAAAACTGATCAGCATCAGCAATGTTATTGTAAAGACTGATTTTTTCATCATGGATTTTTTTGTAAAATTATAAAAAACGGGTTTGAAGATCAAAACATTTTTTTATAAACCATATCTCCGCTTGTGATATTCCCCGATACGGAATCAGTGAAATGTATCTCAAAAATGGTGGTATCGCTGATGGTTTTGATCAAACCCAGGCCTTCGTACTTATGAAAAACTGCCGTATTCCCTACCATCGCTAATTGCGACGGAAAACGAATGCTATCATTAGAAATATCAGCAAATACGGATACGTTTTGGTGATCGGCAAAACCGGCTATCCAAATCCTTTTGTTCAATGTTGTTGAGATCATTGCTGCAGATAAAAAAGATGTAGTGTCTGATAATGTATAGCAGGTTCCGGTATATTCTCCGTTATATATTTCAGCTTCGTTTCTGACAACCACGGTGCGTACAGACTGTCCGGAATTACCTGCTGCATCAGTGGCGGAATAAACAATATAATATGTCCCGGCAAAATCAGGATTTACAGTTCCTGTAGTTTCCACATACAGGCTTCCATCGGTATTATCATAAGCATCTGCACCGGGATCTGTGAAATCAGAATTAAGGATGATTATCATAAATGAATTTCCTCTGAGAGTTACCACGGGCCTTTCCTCATCTTTTTTCTTGCATGAAGCTATACAGGAAATGATAACAAGTACTATTAGAAATTTTCGGATCCGTATCATTATTATTAAATTGTATTATTCATTCATTCCGAATTTAGTTTCTTGAATATATTCCGTGTCCGGAATATTCTGTTATTCCGTTTGAGACGGAGTAATATATTGTAAAGATCGAATCGTTTGTAAAAGTCCCGTAACCGGAAAAAGTTTTATTTTCGGGAATACTGCCGCAGTTTACTGTTTGTGAGGGTATTGTTATCGTTATCCCGCTGATGTATGCACAGACCTTAGCCTGGTCTATTCTGGCAAACTTTTCAAAACAAATAATATTTGTTGAAGTGTCGGGTGCTGTTATCGTATCATTATATATACTGTCAGCAGTCAGGCCGGTAAAATTTTCTATGGAGAAATCTCCGCTGAGATACGGCCCTGCATTAACAATAACAGTGCGTTTGGCTTCAACCGTATTCCCCGAATTATCGGCAGCAGTGTAAGTGTAGGTATAATTATCTGCCCGGTACATATCCACCGAACCATTCGCCGTAACTGTAAGGCTGCCATCCATATCATCGGTGGCTACAGCGCCGGGATCAATATAGATTGAATCACTTCCATAAACTACAATATGCGGATTTATTCCCTGAATAGTCAGGACAGGAGAGGTCGCATCGTTTTTTTTACAGGAATAGACAAACAAGATAAGAATAAAGGAAATTATTGCAATTCGTTGCATGGTTTTACCTGTGATATAGTGCTCAAAAGTACGAATAATTTTAATAAACCTGAAACGTGCAGCAAACAAAAAAAGGCCACCCTTATGAGGCAGCCTTTTATCAATAGAATTTCTTATTAGTTTCTCACATAGATACTATCTCACATAGGTGCTATGACCAGTGGATGTAGTGCTATTTGTAATCTCAGTATAATTAATGGTAAAACTGGTGAAATTATTTGTGAAGGTACCTGAACCTGTGAATTGGCGGTCAGCTTGAGGAGAACCAGCATTAATTATTGTCTGTGCAGGAATAGTAATAGTGGTACCAGATATTGTTCCATAGACCGGACAATTATCATAATCTGCAAATCTTACAAAATTAATTTTGTTAAAAGTAACTAAGGAGGAGGTAAGTGTTTCTGTAAATGGAGTTCCAACAGATCCGCCATCGGGATAATCAGTAACCGTATAGTTAAAATTATCTAGGTACATAGCGCCATCAACAGTAACAGTTCTTGTGGCATTGCCAACATTAAGTGCTTTATCTGAAGCTGTGTAAGTAATAATATATTCACCGGCTGAATTCATATTTACAGTGCCGGCAGCAGTTGCAACTAAGTCTTTATCTACATCATCAACAACGGTTGCGCCCGGATCCGTGTAAGTTACAGCACTGAATTGTTCAACCCTGTTGTGTGTGGCATCATCATTGGTTACTGTGATTACCGGTGCACTGATATCCGATTCTTGACAGCCTGTAAATGTCAAAACGCCTGCTAACAAAATAACTGAGGCAAATCCTAAAGCAATTTTTTTCATGATTTTTTGATTTTGGTTAATAATAATTTTTTAATTGGACTAACAATTAATTTGCCACAAAAGTATAAAAAAT
>Ga0209099_1000175_pt1 | contig 73713 bp, 64 predicted proteins | sample AD_JPNHW2_MetaG_FD_184430 | JGI IMG/M metagenome (GOLD analysis project Ga0209099, IMG submission 184430) | Active sludge microbial communities of municipal wastewater-treating anaerobic digesters from Japan - AD_JPNHW2_MetaG (SPAdes) (version 2) | ecosystem: Engineered > Bioreactor > Anaerobic...
GGGGGCGACGTCGTTGACCGCCTGGCCGTCGATCCGCACCTCGCCGTCCGTGATGCCCTCGAGCCCCGCGATCATTCTCAGGACGGTCGTCTTCCCGCAGCCGGAGGGTCCGACGAACACGACGAACTCCCGGTCCTCGACCCCCAGGTTGAAGTCCTTGACGGCCGCGACGCCTCCGTCATAGACCTTCCTGACATGTTCCAGAACGACTGAGGACACGGTGGAACCTTTCCTGGTGCGCGGGGGGACGGGCCATCCGCGGAGTACGGGGGCGCGGGGGATCCGATGGATGCAATGCTGTCGGATACGCATGAAATATCACAGAGATATTCAGTAAAAACAATGACATTTTTTTACTCTTTTTTATCCTAGTCGTTTTCAATATTATCAATATTATTTTGATGATTGTTTATGTGAACACGGCAAGATGCTTCTCCATGGGCAAAGCGCAGACACACCTTTCCTGGTATGAGATCCCGGCTCGCCGCCCTCCTGGAGTCTCGAGTAAAATTCTCGTCAAATCTTGCGTCGGATTTTACTTCGACCGGCCCCCCGACCTCCGGTCAGAGGCGGCTTGCGTACATCCGCGCGTAGACTCCGCCAGCCCGCACCAGCTCCCGGTGGGTCCCGCTCTCGACGATGCGGCCGCCGTCGATGACCATGATCCTGTCCGCGTTCCGGATCGTGGAGAGGCGGTGGGCGATGATGAAGCTCGTCCGACCCTTCATGAGGGTCCGCATGGCTTCCTGGATGTGCAGCTCCGTGCGGGTGTCCACGCTGCTCGTGGCCTCGTCCAGGATCAGGATGGCCGGATCCACCAGGATCACCCGTGCGATCGCGAGCAGCTGGCGCTGCCCCTGGCTCAGGGAGGCGCCGCTCTCGCTGAGGCGGGTGTCGTAGCCGCGGGGCAGATGCCGGATGAAGGGATCGGCGTTGGCCGTCACGGCGGCCCGGATCATTTCTTCCTCGCTCGCCCCGGGCCGCCCGTAGAGGATGTTCTCGCGGATGGTGCCCGAGAAGAGGTAGGTGTCCTGCAGCACGATGCCGAAGCAGCGCCGGAGGCTGTCCCGGCTGTAGTCCTGGATGTCCCGCCCGTCGAGCAGGATCGTTCCCTTCGAGACGTCGTAGAACCGCGCGAGCAGGTTGACGATCGTGGTCTTCCCGGCGCCCGTGGGCCCCACCAGGGCGGTGGTCGATCCGGCTGGAGCCGAGAACTGGATGCCGGAAAGGACGTTGATGCCGCGGCGGTAGCCGAACTCGACGCTGCGGAACTCGACACTCCCCTCGGGGTTCTCGAGGAGGGCCGCGCCCTCGCGGTCCGGGCTCTCCTCTGCCTCCCGGAGGATCTCGAACACGCGCTCGGCACCGGCCAAGGCCGTCTGCAGGCTGTTGTAGATGTTGGCGAGTTCGTTCAAGGGGCGGGAGAACTGGCGGGAATACCCCAGGAAGCTCGCGATCACGCCGACGGTGACGAGGCCCTTCACCGCCAGGACGCCGCCCACGCCCGCCACCGCTGCGAAACCGACGTTGTTGATGACGTTCATCAGGGGCATGATGTAGCCGGACCAGATCTGGGCCTTGATCCCGACCTCGCAGAGCTGGTCGTTCAGGCCGGCGAACGCCTCCAGGGTCTTCTCCTGGTGGCTGAAGGCCTTGACCACCTGGATGCCCGAGATGTTCTCCTCGATGTGGCTGTTCAAGGCCCCCAGCACGGCCTGCTGCTGCTTGAAGAGCACGCGGGTGCGCGCGGAGACGGTCCGGGAGAGCAGGAACACCAGGGGGACCGTCACCAGGCTCGCGAGGGTGAGGAGGGGGCTCATCACGAGCATCATCACCAGGGAGCCCGCGATCACGATGACGGTGGACATGAGCTGCGTGGTGGACTGGGAGACGATCATCGAGACGTTGTCGATGTCGTTCGTGAGTCGGCTCATGAGGTCGCCGTGGTCATGGGTGTCGAAGAAGGCGACCGGCATCCGCTGCAGCTTGTCGAAGAGCGCCCTGCGCATGGCGGCGACGATCCGCTGGGAGGCTTTCGCCATCAGCCACCCCTGGCCGACGTTCAGGCCCGCGTCCACGAGGTAGGCCGCCAGGAGGGCGAGGGCGGCCACGGCCAGCGCGTGGAAGTCGACCCCCCGGGTCATCGCGTCGATGCCCCGCCCGATCAGCCAGGGCATCGAAAGGGCGAGGAACCCGCTGGCGAGGACGAGCAGCAGGACGACCAGGAGGTGCCCGGTCTCCTCCCTGAAGAAGCCGGACAGACGGACGAGCGTCCTCCAGGTGTCCTTCGGCTTCGGCACCGGCTGCAGCCACTGGGCTCCGCCGCGATGCCCCCCGAATCCCCGGGGCGGCGCGGATTCCCGGCGGGGCATTCCCTCACGCCCGCTCATCGAAGTCCCCTTCCCGTCCCACCTGGGAGCGGTGGATCTCCTGGTAGACCGCGCACGAGGCCATGAGGGAGGCATGGGTCCCCAGTCCCGCGATCCGGCCGCCGTCCAGGACCAGGATCTGCGCCATGCCGCGCACCGAGGCGATGCGCTGGGCGATGAGGATCGTGGTGCCGGCCGATTTCCGCGCCTTCAGGGCCCGCGTGAGCCTGGCCTCGGTGACGAGGTCCACCGCGCTCATGCTGTCGTCCAGGATGAGGATCTCGGGGTCGCGGAGGAGCGCCCGGGCGATGGCGATCCGCTGCTTCTGGCCGCCCGAGAGGTTGACGCCCCCCCGACCCAGTACCGTGGCGTAGCCTTCCGCGAACTTCGTGATGAAGTCGTGGGCCTGGGCGGTCCGGGCCGCCTCCTCGACCTCGGCCTGGGTCGCGTGCTCGTTCCCCCAGCGCAGGTTGTCCAGGATGGTCCCGGAGAACAGGATCGTCTTCTGGGGCACGAGGGCGATCCGCTTCCGCAGGCGCTCCACGTCCAGATCGCGCAGGTCCGTCCCACCCAGGGCGATCGATCCGCGTCCCACCTCGTAGAACCGCGGGATCAGGTTCACCAGCGTCGTCTTCCCGGAACCCGTGGACCCCAGGATCCCCAGCGTCGTTCCCTCGCCGCACGAGAAGGTGATCTCCTGGAGCACGTCCTGGCCGCTCTCGTAGGAGAAGCTCACGTCCCGGAACTCGAGGTCCCCTCCGGGGCCGTCCGGCGTCCGGTGCGCCGCGGGCCGCTCCGCCAGGGGGACCCCGGCTGCCATCACCTCGCCGATCCGCTCCGCGGAGGCCCGGGCGCGGACGTACACGATGAAGATGAACCCGATCATCATCAGCGAGCCCAGGATCTGCGTCATGTAGTTGATGAAGGCGATCACCTGGCCCACCTTCATCGTCCCGCCGGACACGCGCCAGCCTCCCACCCACAGGACGCAGACGATGCCGAGATTGACCGTCAGCGCGATCGCGGGAGAGAACAGGGCCATCACCCGCATGGCCTTGGTGGTGCTCGTGCCGAGTTCCTCGTTGCTCCGGGCGAACCGTGCCTCCTCGTGGTCGAACCGGTTGAAGGCCTTCACCACCCGGACGCCCGCCAGGTATTCCCGCGTGACGGCGTTCACCTTGTCCAGGCCCTCCTGGATCCTGCGGAAGAAGGGATAGCCCGTCCGGATGCTCAGGGCGATCAGGCCGGCCACGACCGGGACCACCGCCAGGAGCACGATCGACATCCTGAGGTTGAGCACCATCGCCATCACGATGCCGCCCGCGGCGAGGAGCGGGGCCTTCACGAAGATCCGCATCGTGCCGTTCACGAAGTTCTGCACCTGGGTCACGTCGTTGGTCAGGCGCGTCACGAGGGACGCGGTGTCCAGGCGGTCGAGGTCCTGGAAGCTCAGCTGGTGGATCTTCCGGTACAGGTCCGAACGGAGCTGGGTTCCGAAGCGCTGGGAGACCTGCACCGACAGGAAGTTCCGCCCCACCGCCGCCCCTGCTCCGAAGAGGGTGACCAGCAGCATCAGCCCGCCGAGGGCCAGGACCAGGGACAGGTCCCGGTTTGCGACGCCCCGGTCGATCACCTTGGCCATGATGGTCGGCTGCAGCAGGTCGCACAGGGCCTCGACACAGAGGATGCCGATGGCCAGGCAGAAGGGGACGGCGTGGCTGGAGACGTAGGGCCGGAGCCAGGACAGGGCCCCTCGCGCATCTTCTCTCGTCTCGTCTCGCACCCAGTCATTCTAGCGGAACGGGCCGCCCCGTCGCGCCCCGGAGGATGTATAACGATCCTGGCCGGTCCCGGCCACACCGCCGAGGCTCTTCCCATGACCGAATACAAGGCGCCCTGGACTCGATCCCTGTCGTGGATCTCCTGGTCGACCACCGGGTTCATCTGCGTCCTGGCCGCGTTCTGCCTGGCCCGGGGGCCCCGTCCGATGGCGCCCGTCCTGCTCGCGATTCCCGCCGTCGCGGCGCTGTTCGCCGTCCGGGGATACGCCGTGGCGCAGGGAGAGCTGCGGGTGCGCCGCCTCCTCTGGGACACGCGCATTCCCCTGGCGGGCCTGGAGTCCGCGGAGTTCGTCCCGGACGCGATGCGGAGAAGCATCCGCACCTTCGGCAACGGCGGACTGTTCTCGTTCACCGGCCGCTACCGCAGCAAGGCCCTGGGCGGCTACCGGGCCTTCGTCACCGACCTGGGCCTGACCGTGGTGCTGCGCTTCCGGAACGCAACGATCGTGGTTTCCCCGGAAACGCCGGAAGCCTTCGTCCGGCACCTTCTTCCGTATCGCAGTCCCGCCTGACGGCGGGCGCAAAGATCAAGACGTGGTCCTGGTCGGGATTTCCATGGAAAATGGAGCCATGACCATGCCTTCCTCCATCCTTCTGCTCCACGGCCTCGGCGGCAGCGGCCAGGGCTCCGTCTCCCGGCTGGAGGAATCCCTGCGCGGCCTCGGCTGGGCCGACACGGTCTACCTGCGTCCCACGCTCCAGGCGGTGCACACCCCCCTGGAGCCCTTCGACGGCGAGCGGACCCTGGGGAATGCATGGAACGAGATGAACGGCCTCCTGGACGGCCGGACGCCCAACCTGGTCGTGGGCTTCAGTTTCGGGGGACTGCTGGCCGCCTTCTCCCCCGCCCCCCTGCGGCTGGCCGTGTGCAGCCCCTGGAACCTCCTTCCGGCGGAAGCCCTGCACCGGGCAGTCTCCCGGCACGGCCTGGGCGTGCTCCAGGGGATGCAGGACGTCGTCGTGCCTGCGGGGGCCAGCCTGGCGGCCCTGCCTCCCCACGTGCCGGTGGAGCAGGACTGGGACGGCTCGCACGATTTCGACGCCTGGATGGACCGGATCGCGGCCTGGGTCAGGAAGTCCTGGGAGCGCCACCCCTTCGGCTCCGTCCCGGTCCCGTGACCGCGGGCGCCTGAGCCATGTTCGGACCGGTCCTGGCGCTCGTGTCGACGTTCGTCCTGGCCTATGCAGCCTGGCGCGCGTCCTCCGTGCCGTGGCTGGGCGGACGCATGGGCAGGCGCCCTTTCTGGTCCGCCGTGGCCGCCTTCTGGATCGTCATGGTCTCGGGAAGGCTGCTCGGGCACCACGCCTCGTTCCCGGGCGCGGGCCTGCTCGAATTCGCCGGGATGACCCTGCTGGGCATCCTCTTCCTGTGCTTCCTCCCGCTCCTGGCGACGGACCTGGCCACCGGCTTCGGGGCCTGGGGCCGCCGGTGGCTGCCTCGCCTTCGCGGCGGATCCCTGCTCGCCGGGCTCGCGCTCGCGACCTTCGCGTCGATCCAGGCGTTCCGGGAACCCGAGGTCGTCGACTACGAAGTGGTGCTGCCCGGCCTTCCCCCGGCGCGGGACGGGCTCGTGGTGGTGGCCCTCTCGGATCTCCACCTGGGCGCCCTCGCCGGTCCGGGGTGGCTGGAAGCGCGGATGGACCAGGTCCGGTCCCTCCGGCCGGACCTGGTTTTGTTCCTGGGCGACCTGTTCGAGGGGCGCGACCACCCCGACCCGCGTTCCGTCCGGACGCTCCGGAGCCTCCGGGCGCCCCTCGGCGTGTGGGGAGTGGAGGGCAACCACGAACACTACGGTTTCGCCGGCTCCCCGATGGACGGCACGGGCATCCACGTCCTGCGGAACGGCATGTCGGTGCCCGTTCCCGGCCTCGTCCTGGCGGGACGGGCGGAATCGGGCCGCCGGATCACGGGAGACGCCGGAAAAGCCTGGAATCCGCCCCTGGATCGTCCCCCGGGAGCCCTGGTCCTTCTTTCCCATGTCCCCGGCCAGGCCCAGGAAGCCGCCCGGGCCGGGGCCGCCCTCATGCTGTCGGGCCATACCCATGGAGGGCAGATCTGGCCCTTCGGCTGTCTGGTCGCGCGGGCCTATCCCATCCTGGACGGGGCGACGCGCATCGGGGCCATGACCCTCATCGTCAACCGCGGCGCGGGAACCTGGGGACCCAGGATGCGCCTCTGGCGGCGCGGGGAGATCAGCCGGATCCGGTTGCGGTCCGCCGGGTGAGGTTCACGGCCTGGGAGGCCCGGGCCAGTGGTGGGGAGGCATCGGAGGATGTCCGGGCCGGTGCCAGTAGCCGGGGTGCCAGAGCCAGCTGCCCGCGTACCAGCTCCAGACGCCCGCCACCCAGAAATAGCCCGGTCCCGGCGCGGCGTAGATCGGGTCGGGGGGAGGCGGGGGCGGCGTGCGTCCCACCACGCCGGCCACCTTGGCGGACTGGACCTGGGACGGCGTGTTGATCATGAAATCGATGACCCGGTCGCTGACCCCCGCGTTCCTCAGCGCGATGATGTCCGCGGTGGCGAGGTGGTAGACCGTCCGCGAGTTGCGGATCTGGCTGATGATGAGATCGTCGCTGATGCCGGCCTGCACCAGCGCCTGGACGTCCATCACCGTGAGGGGCTGGCTCTGCTCGATCCGCTCCAGGGTCTGCGGGGCCTGCGCCCGCAGCTGCGCCTCCTGGGCCTGGTCGATGCCGTGCCCGATGAGGCCGCCGATCAGGGCGCCGACGACGGCGCCGCGCCCGGAGTCCGATCCCAGGCCGCCGATCGCCCCGCCGAGCAGGGCGCCGGTCGCGGTGTTGTCCGGACGCCCCTGGGGGGACACGCAGCCCACGAGGGTCATTCCGACGACTGGAACCACCAGCAGCTTTCCGAGATGTGTCATGGCTCATTCTCCCAGGGAGCGACCATCCTTCTCCATGGCTATGGATGCGCGGGGCAGGACGAAGGTTTAACGGCCCTCCGTGAAATGTACGTCGCGCCGGGGATCGCGGCACTCCCCCGGCCGGGAAAGGCGGCGGGCGGTCATACTGGAGACGGAGAAACGCCGCCGATGCCCAGCCTTCGAATCGCCTACGTGGACACGGAGACCACCGGGCTGTCCTGCCGCACCGACCGGATCATCGAACTCGCCGTCGTGCTGGCCGAGGTGGACTGGGCGACGGGCCGGATCCTCCGGCGGCTCGACCAGTACGAGGGACTCGAGGATCCAGGCCGCCGGATCCCCGCGGCGGCCATGGCCGTCCACGGGATCACCGACGCGATGGTGAAGGGCCGGCGCATCGATGCCGGCAGGGCCGCGGCGCTGCTGGCCGAAGCCGACCTCTGTCTCGCCCACAACAGCGGATTCGACAGGGGCTTCGTATCCCAGGTCGTCCCGGAGGCCGACGGCTGCCCCTGGGGATGCACCTGCCGCGGGATCCCCTGGAGGCGGCTCTATCCTTCCCTGCACTCCACCGCCCTGCAGTACCTCAGCTCGCGCTTCGGCTGCGACAGGGGCACCGCGCACCGGGCCCTGGGCGACGTGGAGACCACGATGAACCTGGTCTCCCTCCCCGGCATCCAGGGCGGACGGGCCTTCCAGCACTACCTCCTGCACGGGAAGATCCGCAAGGAGGGCCTGACGCCGCAGCTCGTCGCCCTGCCCGACCCGGACTTCCAGGACCGGCTGCTCTAGCCGTTCGGGCCTTTGCGCCGGCGGCGTGCCGTGGTCTACTGGCCATCGATCTGTCCTGCCTTCATCCCGATGGTCCCGTGCGGCTTTACCGCATCGGGGCGTTCCTTCCCTCCCCAGAACCCCAGGCGGTTTGCATGAACGAGACGGCCAAGACCCTCCAGGCGTCCTCCCTCTTCGGGCATCTCGAACACCACGCCGAGCGGGCCCCGGGGGCCCCGGCCATCCATTCGGCGGAGGGCGCACCCTGCACCTACGGGGCGCTCCGCGATTTCGTGCTCGGACTGGCCGGGCTGCTCCGGGCCAGGGGCGTGGGACCCGGGGACCGGGTCGCCGTGGTCACCTCGGACGGCCCGGAGGCGGTGGCGGCCATCCTCGGCACCGCCTGCTGCGCGGCCTGCGTCCCGGTCAATCCGGGCTATTCCCCGGTCGAGCTGAGGAACGTGCTGACATGGACCCGCGCGAGGACCGTCCTCGCCGGGGACCGGGAATACCAGGCCTGCAACGCCCTCTGCGGCGAGCTTGATCTCGCGTGCCTCCCGATCCCGGAGGTCGGCGCCGCCCGAGGCGGCGGCGCGCGCCCGGACGGCTTCGCGTGGCCCGGCGAGAAGGATACCGCCATCGTCTACCACACCTCCGGGACCACGGCGCGCCCGAAGATCGTTCCCATCACGCACGGCCAGATCTGCAGCGCCCTGCCGCACCTGATCCGGCACCTGCGGATGACCCCGGACGACTGCGGCTACAACCTGCTCCCGGTCTTCTGGGCCTTCAGCGCCTCGGCGGCCGTCTTCGCGACGATCGCCTCAGGGAGCAGCATCTTCGTGCAGCCGGCCTTTTCCCCGGAATCCTGCCTGCGGGAACTCCTCGAGCTGAAGGCGACCCGCCTGCTGGCCGGGCCCGCGCAGCTGGACGCCCTCGCGGAGCATGTCCGCAGGAGCCCCCGGGATCCGGCTCCCTATGCCCTGCGCTTCGTGCAGACCGGGGGGAGCCCCATGAACCCCGACACAGTGCGGACGCTGGAAGCCTGTTTCCACGCGCCCATCCTCGCGGGCTGGGGCATGTCGGAAGCCGCCGTGACGGTGACCCTCCAGCCCCTGCCGCCCGAACGGAGAAATCCCGGCTCGGTGGGCAAGGTCATGCACGGCGAGGTGCGCATCGTGGACCGGCGGGGGGACCCTCTCCCGGCCGGCGCGGAAGGCGAGGTCGTCATGCGCGGCCCCGCGTTGTTTTCCGGCTACGAGGGAGAGGCCGGCCCGGAGGAGGGCGGTTTCCGGGACGGCTGGTTCCGGACCGGGGACCTCGGATTCTTCGACCCGGACGGACAGTTGTTCATCAGCGGGCGGATCAAGGAATTCATCAACCGCGGCGGGCAGAAGGTGTCGCCGACGGAGGTGGAGGAGGCCGTCCGGCGCCTGCCCGAGGTCGACGAGGCGGCCTGCTTCCCCGTTCCCCACCGGAGACTGGGGGAGGACGTCGCCGTGGCGATCGTGCTGAAGCCCGGGGCCGATCCGGGCTACGGGGACATCCGGAGGGCACTGAGCGCCCGTCTGGCGGCCTACAAGCTGCCCGCCCGCATCCTCTTCGTCGACGCCATCCCCCGGAGCGACGTCGGGAAGATCCGGCGAAGCAGCCTGTTCGCCGACCTGGCCCGCGGGAATTCCGAAGCCTTCCGGCCGGGGCGCCGCGTGGCCCCCCGCGACCCGGTCGAGGCCGCCCTGGCCTCGATCTGGGCCGGGATGCTGGACGTCCCCGAGGTCGGCGTGACCGAGGATTTCTTCAACCTGGGCGGGGATTCGCTCATGGCCCTCGAGTTGATGGAGTCCATCGAGTCGATCTGGGGGAAACAGCTACCCGCCAGCGTCCTCCTGGAACACGGCACCATCGAGAAACTGGGCGGCCTGATCTCCGGGGAGTCCGTCCCCATGCCGGACATCGTCCCCTTCCGGCCGTACGGGGCGAGAACGTCGCTGTTCTGCATGCATGCCCGCCACGGCGACGTGATGCAGTACCTGGGGCTCACGCGCTACCTCGACCCGGACGTGCCGGTCTATGCGCTGCGCTTCACCACGCCCGAAGGCGGCCCCGGCGGGAGGCTCACGGTCCCGGCCCTGGCCAGGCGCTACCTCGAGCTGGTCCGGGGCATACAGCCGGCGGGCCCCTACTGCCTTGCGGGGCACTCCTTCGGCGGGATGCTGGCCTACGAGATGGCCGGCCAGCTGCTGGAGATGGGCGAAGAGATCCAGTTGCTGGCGATGTTCGACGCCGGGACGCCCCGCCTGGACTTCCTCCGGCCGAGGCCGGGGCGCCGGAAGGGACGCTGGGCCGAGTTCAAGCACGTGCCGGTCCAGGCCTGGGGGCCCCACCTGTGGGAGAAGGCCCGCCGGGAGTACCGCCGGTTGAGGCGGAGATTCGGCATTCTCCAGGGCGCGACGGAACGGATCCAGTGGGCCGCGGACCACTACGTCCCTCCGGAATATCCCGTCGACGTCGTCCTGTTCCGGGCTGCCGAGGAGATGGAAGGGATGCCCTCGGGGTTCGACCCCCGCCTGGGCTGGGAGAAATACGCCAAGGGGGGGGTGCGGATCTTCGAGGTCCCCGGCGACCACGGAAGCCACCTCCAGGAACCCCACGTGCAGACGGTGGCCCTCAAGCTCAACGAACTCCTCCGGGACTCCGGGGGCGGGGCCCCGGCCCTGGGGTGAAAGGGAGTATCATCTGCCATTCCCGCGCATCCAATCAGGTTGAACCGGCATTCGACAGGAGTCGGCCATGTCTCGCAGGATCCTGGTCCGAGATCTCACGCTGAGGGACGGGCAGCAGTCCCAGTTCGCCACCCGCATGACCCAGGCCCAGGTGGACCAGGTACTTCCGCACTACAGGTCCGCAGGATTCTACGCCCTGGAGGTCTGGGGAGGCGCGGTTCCGGATTCCGTGATGCGCTACCTGGGCGAGAGCCCCTGGGACAGGCTGGCGCGCATCAAGGCGGCCGTCGGGGACGCCTCGAAGCTGACGGCCCTGAGTCGGGGCCGGAACCTCTTCGGCTACACACCCTACCCCGACTCGGTCATCGAGGGATTCTGCCGGAACGCGATCGCCTCCGGCATCGACATCATGCGCATCTTCGACGCGCTGAACGACACGGCCAACATGGAATCGAGCATCCGCTTCGTGAAGGAGCGCGGCGGCCTGGCGGACTGCGCGGTCTGCTACACCGTGGATCCCCACTTCACCTTCGGCGAGCGGGCGAAGGGCTTCCTGCGGGGCAAGCCGCTTCCGGGCCGGATCTTCACGGTGGACTATTTCGTGGAGAAGGCGGCCCTGCTGGAGCGGCTCGGCGCCGACATGATCACCCTCAAGGACATGGCGGGCCTCGTCACTCCAGGCCAGACGGCCCGGCTCGTGCGCGCCCTGAAGGCCCGCGTGAAGATCCCGGTCGACCTCCACACCCACTGCACGCCGGGCTTCGGCCTCGCCTCCGTGCTGGTGGCCATGGTGGAGGGTGCCGACATCGTGGACACGGTGATCATGAACTTCGCCGGAGGACCCGCCGCGCCCGCCTTCGAGCTGGTCCAGCACTTCGCGGAGAAGCTGGGGCTGGACACGGGCGTGGATCCTGGGGCCGTCGCGGCCATCAACCGGGAGCTGAAGGGGATCCGCGAGGGCCTGGCGGCCTTCGACGAGTACAAGGACTACTTCCCCATCGAGTTCGACTTCGCCAAGGACACGCTGCCCGCGGTGGTCGAGACCCTCTTCGACCAGGCCATCGAGCACGCCGAGGCCGGCCGCTACGAGGCGCTCCTGGAGGCCTGCCACGGCATCGAGCGCCACTTCAACTTCCCCGGGCCCGACGAGGCCGTCCGCCTGGCCCAGATCCCCGGGGGCATGTACACCAACATGATGTCCCAGCTGAAGCAGGCCCGGATCGACCATCTCCTGGGCCACGTGCTGAGGGTCGTGCCGAAGGTCCGCCTCGACGCCGGGTGCGTGCCGCTGGTGACCCCCACCAGCCAGATCGTGGGCGCCCAGGCCGTCGCCTGCGTCATGGCGGAAACCCAGGGGCAGCCTTTCTATTCCAACTGCAGCGCCAACTTCATCGAACTGGTGAAGGGCTCCTACGGCCGGACGCCCCTCCCCGTGGACCCGGCCTTCCGCAAGCAGGTGGCCGGCACGCGCGAGGAGATCCCCTACGACACCGTCACCTACAAGCCTCAGCCCAACCCCGTCCTGGCGGATCTGGGGGGCGTGCGCCTTGCCGCGGACGAGAGGGAGGCCCTGCTCCTGGAACTCTTCCCCAGCGTGGCCGACAAGTTCCTCCGGAGCGTCCGCCAGCGGGAATACGACGCCATGCCCCATGCCGAAGCGCCGCCGGCGGCGCCCGATCCCGCCCGGGAGGCCCGCCTTGCCCGGATCCTCGAGAGCGAGGCGGCCTGGGAGATGCTGTCCCTCCAGGCGATCTGAAGGAGGCGGCGACCGGAGCCCCTACTCCAGGCGCGCCAGCCGGGCCGACCGGGTGCGGTCCACGACCCTCCAGGCCCCCTGCTGCCCGGGCGAAAGGCGATTCCAGGCCTGGGGCGCGATCAGGGCCCAGACCGGGCGGCCGGGCGCTTCCGCGCGGAGCCCCTGCGCCACCTGGCCCAGCGGCGCGGCGGGGAACCAGCGCGCCCTCTCCCCGGCCGGCAGCCGGTCCCGTCCGAAGGCCAGCTCGCCCCCGCTGTCGACGACCGTCACGCGCTGTCCCGCATGGAAGGCGATGCCCTGGAAATAGTTGCCGCAGCTGATCCACTGGGCGTCGGCCGGGGCCTGCCGGACCAGGCGGGAGACCTCCTTCCCCGGGCCCACCACCTGCTGGGCGGCCGGCAGGAGCGCCAGGAGGCCGGCCCCCAGGGCGGCCCTCCAGCCGGGGCCGGCGACCGGTCCGGGGCGCATGGCCCACAGGCCGAGCCCCAGGAACGTGGCCCCGAGGGCCAGCGACCACCCGATCCCTCCCGGCCCCTTCAGGGCGAACGGGCCCGCAAGGAAGAAGACCGCTCCGAGCCCCGCCAGCTCCCATCCCGTCCGGCGCAGGCTCGCCGGGGCCTCGCCCTCCCGCTCGAAGGCGCAGGCCAGCACCAGCACGGGCACCACCGCCGGCAGGATGTAGGGGTAGAGCTTCGATCCGGACAGCGTGAAGAAGAGGAACGGGACCGCGAACCCCAGCATCATGGCCGCCACCGTCCAGCGATGCAGGGGAGCCTGCTCCGACCGCGGCCCGCCCCTTCCCCGCAGGAAGGCCATCGTCCTCCGCAGACCCAGGATCGAGGTCGCCAGCCAGGGCAGCAGGCCGACCAGGAGGACGGCCGCGAAATAGAACTTGTCGAGGACTAGGTTGTGGACCCCCTGCCGCTGGTGGAGGTGGGTGGCGAAGCGGAGCAGGTGCTCGTGGATGAAGAAGAACTGGGCGTGACCCGGGTGGATCCTCTCCATCAGGACGAACCACGGCGCGCCGATGACCGCGAAGACCAGCCACCCCAGGGGGTCCGCCAGGAACCGGAGCACGGCCCTCCTGGGGCCCGGGGCTTTCCAGGCCCAGGGCAGCGACCCGAGCAGGACGCCTCCCAGCAGCACGGGCGCCGCCAGCCCCTTCACGAGCAGGGCCAATGCGCTCGCGGCGAAGGCCGTCGTCGTCCAGCCCGCCGCCCGGCGCCTCGAGCCCTGGACCCTGGCGGTCACCGCCTCGACGGCGGCCGCCAGGGAGGCCACGAGCAGGGCCGAGAAGAGCGCGTCCAGCGTCAGGATCTGGTGGCAGCCGAAGACCAGCAGCGAGGTGGCCGTCATGAAGACCCCCCGCGACGGCTCGGGGACCCCCAGCCGCCGGGAGAGGCGCCAGGCGCTGGCGAGCAGGATCAGGCTGGCGAGGGCCAAGGGAAGCTTGGCCGCGACCGGGCTGACCCCGAACAGTTTCATGGATCCCGCGGAGAGCCAGTACTGCAGCGGGGGTTTCTCGAAGTAGAGCACCTGGTTCAGCCGCGGCGTGAGCCAGTCCCCGGTGGCCAGCATCTCCCGGGGGATTTCCGCATAGCGCGCCTCGTCCGGTTCCCACAGGGACCTCGCAAAGAGGGGAACGATCCCCAGGAAGACCCAGATGAGCAGGCACTTGGAGCGTTCGTCGAGCGGGCCAGGGCATTTCATGGGCGGCGGCATGTCTCCAGCGTTGTTCCACGGAGCCTAGGGCAGGCGAGGCCGGATCGTCGGTTCGAGGCCCCCAGTCTGGCACGCAGTGGATCCGCCGCGGAGATTCCGTGTCGTGCCGGTACGGCTTCGCTCCGGAGAAGCTTCGCGGATATATTTAATTCCTTTTCCCGAGGAAGCGCTCTCGTGGGCCTGCTCGGGAGAACCGCAGGAAAAGTAGATATTTGATATATTCCCACGGGGCGCTCGCCCCGACTATGCTGATGAGACATGCGTTCACCGGTCCAGACGACCACGGGATGGACTCGGGGAATTTTCCGGAGGACTCCTCATGCGAAGACGTGGATCCATCGTCACACCCATGCTCCTGGCGGCGGTCTGCCTGCTCGCGGTCGGGTGCCGGCGGGAGAAGACGATCAAGCTGGCCACCCAGAGCCCCCTGTCCGGCGACACGAAGGATACCGGGGTCGGCATCCGGAACGGCGTCCAGCTTGCGATCGAGCAGCTCTCCGGCCCCCTCGCCGAGATGGGCATCAAGGTCGAGCTGGCCCCCTTCGACGACGAGGCCAGTCCGGACAAGGGTGTCGCCAACGCGAAGACCCTCGTGGCGGACCCGGCGGTCCTCGCCGTGGTGGGCCACTACGACTCCGGCGTCCAGATCCCTTCCTCCGAGGTCTATCACGAAGCCAACCTCTGCAACATCTCCCCGGCCAACACGAATCCCAAGGTCACGGACCGCGGCTACCCCGAGATCAACCGGATCTGCGGCCGGGACGACGTGCAGGGGGTCGTGGGAGCCCGGCTGGCGAAGAGCCGGGGCATCCGCAGCGCCTACGTCGTCCACGACACGACGCCCTGGGGCCAGGGGATTGCCGCCTACTTCCGGAAGGAGGCCGAGCAGCAGGGCATCCGGATCGTGGGGTTCGAGGGCACGGAGGAGCGGTCCAACTTCATCCTCATGGTCTCCAGGATCATGAAGCAGGCTCCCGACGCCCTCTACCTCGCCGCCGGCTACGAGGCTTCGGCCTTGTTCCGGCAGGCCCGCGAGAAGGGCTTCAAGGGGATGTTCATCTCCGTGGACGGATTCGATTCCCCGGAAGCCGCCAGGATCGTGGGACCCGCACTCCTGGCGGGCGAAGGGACCTATTTCTCGACGGTCGCGGGCCCCGCGTTCGCCTATCCGGACACCGCCAAGTTCGTCAACGACTTCAAGGTGAAGTTCGGGGCGTCCCCCAGGCCCTACGCCGCCCAGTCCTACGACTGTGCCGCCCTCGCGCTGAAGGCGATCGAGAGCGCCGCGAAGGCCGCCGACGGGAAGGTTCCTTCCCGGGCGGAGGTTTCCAGGGCGGTCCGCGACCTGCAGGATTTCCACGGCATCACGGGCACCGTGACCTTCAACGCCAAGGGGGATCCCGTCAAGGCGAGGTACTTCGTCATCCAGGTCACCTCCGCGGATCCCGAGCGCTGGGCCTCCAATCGCGTGGACCAGATCCTCGACATCGCGCCTCCCCGGTAGGCGCCCCGGCCCTCTTCACGCGAAGGCCCGCCCGCCCAGGTGGGCCTTCGCGGTCCGCAGGAAGCAGTCCCTGGCCGCGAGGAGATCCACGATGGGCGGGGGATACTCCCCGGCCTCGCCCCGGCGGGGCATGTGGAGGTTCGCCGCTGGAAGGTGCGCCAGCTCCGGGATCCATCGCCGCACGTAGGCGCCGCCGGGATCGAAGCGCCGACCCTGGAGGACGGGGTTGAAGATCCTGAACCAGGGCTGAGCGTCGCATCCGCACCCTGCGCTCCACTGCCATCCCAGGTCGTTGTCGGCCTGATCGGCATCCGCCAGGAGGCTCATGTAGCGGGCTTCGCCCCTGCGGAAATCCACGAGGAGGTGCTTGGCCAGGAAGCTCGCGGCCACCATGCGGGCCCGGTTGTGGACGAAGCCTTCCGCCATGAGCTGGCGCGCGGCCGCGTCCACCAGGGGATAGCCCGTCCGCCCCTCGGCCCAGGCCCGCCAGTGCGTCTCGTCGTTCCGCCACGGGAAGTCCTCGAAGGCCCGCCGGAAGGGGCGCTCGAGCAGTCCGGGGCGCTCCCACAGCCAGTGGTGGGCGAATTCGCGCCAGAGCAGCTCGCGCAGGAACGCCCGGCTCCCTTCGCCGCTTTCCTGTTCCGAGACCCGCCGCCAGAGGGTCCTCGCGGAGATCGTGCCGAAGTGCAGATCCACGGAAAGTCGCGAAGTCCCCTCCAGGTCCAGGCGGTCCCGATCCTGGTAGTAGGTGACGAGTCTCTCCAGGATGAATTTTTTCAAACGTTTGGAAGCCGAAGTTTCACCACCTTGCGAGATCCCGGGATTCCGCTCCAGCCCCAGACTTCCCGGATCCGGCAGGCAGTTCCCCTCCCATGCGCTCTCCCCGGGCAGAGGGGGAAGCTCGCCCGGAGCCGGCAAGGGATCCCCGACTGCCGCGCCCAGGTGGAAGGCCCTGGCGAAAGCCGTGAAGACCTCGAAGAGACGGCCCGAGGCCGAGCGCAGGCTGCCGGGAGGCACCAGGGTCTCCCCTTCGAACAGGCGGAAGGCGATGCCGCGTGCCGAGAGGGCTCTTTCGGTCCGGACGTCGATTTCGCGGGCGGAGGGTTCGCTCCGCCGGTGCGCCAGGACCTGGTCCACCTTCCAGCGCTCTGCCCAGTCAGGCACGAGTTCCTCGCATGGCCCAGCCATGACCCGCAGCCGCGAGCCCAGGCGTCCGAGACTCCCTTCCAGGTCGGCCAGGGCATCCAGGAGCACCTGCGTCCGGGCGGGCATGAGCCGGGCGGGCCCCGGCGCGAAGAAGCCGGGATCGAGCACGAACAGCGGTATGACCTCGCCGCTCGCGGCGGCCTCCCGCAAGGGGCCGTGATCCCCCACCCGCAGGTCCTTCTCCCGGAACCAGACCAGGCTGCGCATGGGCTTCAGCGGCCGGCCGGGGCCGTGGCCGATCCCGCACCCCCGCCCCGGTCCAGTCCCATGCCGGCATCCTCCCCAGTATGGGATGCCGGCCATGATCCGCACGCTCAGTCGGCCGTCTTGGTCACGAAGCTTCCGCCCCAGACGGCCTGGGAATCCCACCTGGAGAACGCCTGGGCGAACGTCTCCATGTCCCGCCCGGTGATGCGGCCGACCGGCGTGACGAAATAGACCACCGTCACGCGGATGGGCTCCTCGGCCCGGGCGCCCCGGTATCCGGAACCGGTGAAGTAGGCCCCTTCGGTCTCCCCGTGGCCGATGGCCACGCGGTCCAGGCCGCTTCCGGCCTCCTCGACCTTCGCGCTCGACTTGCACACGAAGGGGCCGGGGCACGGCATGGGCGCGTCCGGCGAATAGAATGCCGACCCCTGGTAGACCCGGCGCATGGGCGGCGTGCCCATGTCGCTGGGCCGGATGCCGGGCGCATCCCGACGGAGGGGAATCTGGATCAGGTAGTAGCGCTGGACGTCCACGTCCATGCCCTTCGCCTTGAGTTCGCGCTCCAGCTTCAGCAGGTCCTGCCGATCCTCGGCGCGGCTGGCGGTGAAGGGAGCCTTCCGGCCGTCGACGTTGGCGAAGAGCATCTGGTGGGTGCCGGGACCCACGATGGCCTCGTGGCTGCCCTCGATGACATCCGTGATGACGAAGTTCGTGCTCCCGTACGGGTAGATGCTGAAGTTGAAGGCCGCACGGGGCGGAACGCCCTCGGGCCAGGATCCCCTCATGTTCCGGGCGGGCACGGGCACGATGGCGAACTGGTTGGAGACGATCACGTTCCGGTCGCGGTGCCGGGAGGCGAGGCCCAGTTCCCGCAGGCGCTGGGGCAGCGTCTTCTCCACCACGCGCCCCCCGGCCTTCGTGTGGATCTTGATCCGGTCGGAGGGAACCACCAGGACCTTGTCGCGGAAGTTGCTGTCCCGCCGCACGGAAAGGGCCAGCCTGGCGGAGGCGGGATCGTCCTCGGACTGGCGCACCCAGATGCCGACGTCGCTGATGCGGTCGCCCCAGGCGCTGTTCTCGTCGCGCCCGATGTCCTCCCAGCTGATCTTCACGGGATGGAACTGGTTCCGGTTCATGAGATCCATGAAGTCCGGCTGGTTCCAAAGATCGGTGGTCTCCCGGAAGTAGGTTTCCCAGGCCAGGACGGGGGGGCGGTCCGGCGACGCAGGGCGCCCGGCCAGCCAGCCGAGGGCGGCCAGGACATGCTTGACCGCGGCGGAGCCGGTACCCGTGTCGAGCCCCAGGTCCCGGGCGATCTCCACGGCCGCGAAGTCCACCTTGCTGTTGCCGATCCCGTGATCCTTCGCCTCGCGCAGGGCCAGCAGGACATCGGGCCGGATGTCGCGGGCCTCGGCGGAGTCGATCCGGATGCCCTGCTTGCCGAAGGCCTCGATGATGCGGGCCGCGTCAGGCTCGCCGGAGCGGCCGATCGAGGCCGGCGGCTGCTGGGCGCTCCAGGTGGCCCCGGCGATTCCCAGGAGGCTGGCACTGAGAAGCATGGAAGAAGCGATGGAAGGCATCAGTCACCTCGTGGCTACAGAGAGGGAATGCCCGGAGGCGGGACATCCTTTCACCGGGAAATCATTTTCGCGGTACCAGCCGAAAGCCAACACAAGAATCATGAACGAATCAAGGAACCTGCGCCCCGAGACACCTTTCCCGGTCCGCCCCCTGAACCCTGGTATGCCTGACAGCAGAAACCCCCATCAATGACTCACAATCGACATCAACATTTTTCATCCTTATTTTTTATCCCTTTCATCCATTTTATCCTTGTTTATACATATTTAAATACCAATTCAACAAGGATGCAAGAAATGAAAGGGATTAAAGCAAGCTAATCCCAAGATGCAAGCCCACCCAAGCCACCCCAAGGGCGTCCCAGGCAGCCCCATCCATTCCCCTTGTTCATCTTTTCATCCCCTTCATCCCCTTTATCCCTGTTTATATATCTTTAAAAACCTGTTCAACAAGGATGCAAGGGATGAAAGGGATGAAAGCAGGCTGACATCAAGATGCAAACCCACCCAAGCCACATGAGGTGTATCGAACGCTATCCCATCCATTTACATTTTTATATTTTCATCCATTTTATCCATGTTTATACATCTTTAAAAACAAGTCCAGCAAAGATGCAAGGGGACGAGAGCAGTCCATCTCTACGCTGCAAAGCCCCCCAATCCGCCCAGGTGCGTCGCAGGTAGCATCAACAATCGCTTTTCTTACCCCTTTCCTCCCTTTTATCCTTGTCAGGACGATTTCGACATGAATCCCTCAGCATGAGCCGAAGCACGCCCACCCCCCTCCATCGCTTCCACCTCGAGCTCCTGGAGGCCTATGGGCCCCAGGGCTGGTGGCCGCTGCTCGGCCATCCGGGGACCAACCCCACCAAGACGGGCTCCATCACGGGCTACCATCCCGGCGACTACACCTTCCCCCACGACGAGGCGGAACGCTTCGAGATCTGCGCCGGGGCCATCCTCACCCAGAATACCGCGTGGCCCAACGTGGAGAAGGCCCTCGCCGCCCTGGCCGCCTCCGGGACCCTGGAGCCCGGAGCCATCCTCCGCCTTCCGGACCCCGAACTGGCCTCGCTCATCCGCCCCTCGGGCTACCACAACACCAAGGCCCGGAAGCTCAAGGAACTCGCTGCCTTCTTCCTCGGCCTCCGGGGCCGCACCCCCGCCCGGAGCGAACTCCTGGCGGTCTGGGGCGTCGGTCCCGAGACCGCCGACAGCATCCGGCTCTACGCCTACGGCGAGCCCGAGATGGTGGTGGACGCCTACACCCGCCGCGTCCTCGACCGGCTGGGCTGGACGTCCGCGCCTTCCTCCTACGAGAACCTGAAGCACGTCTGCGTCGAGTACCTCCCGGTCGGGACCGAACTCTGCCAGGAATTCCACGCCCTCGTCGTCGAGCACGCCAAGCGCGCGCGGGCGGCCAGGGCGGAAGACTGGCGGAGGCCCATCCTGCACCAGGACTGACGATCCCCGCCGGGTCAAAATCTGCCCCTTGTTTTTCGTTTTATTTTCGCCATATTAGGTACCCCTCCGGAGGTGTCCTGTGCTGGCGATGTGGGTTCCCGAACTGCCCTTCCAACTGGCGTGCCAGCGGGAGGGATGCCTGAGGGAGCGCCCCCTGGCCTTCCTGAGCCCCCAGCCGGGGCGCACGCCCGCCCTGTGGCTGGTGAACCGGCTGGCCAGAGCCGCCGGGATCGCTCCCGGCGACCCCATGGACCAGGCCCTGCGCCGGCTGCCGGGGCTGCGGGTCCTGGATCCCGCCCCCCAGACCTGGTGGGAGGCCCAGGCCAGCCTGGGGGACTTCCTTTCCCGGTGGTCCCCCCAGGGGCTCCTGGGCCGCATGGGGGAGGCCCTCCTGGAGCTGCGGGGCACCCAGCGGCTCTTCGGCCCGCCCCAGGACGCCGCCCTGAAGATCCAGCGGGAACTCGCCGCCAGCGTCGGGTGGGCCAGCCACGGCGGACTGTCCCGGAGCGCCACGGCCGCCAGGCTGGCCGCCCACCTGGAGCGCCGCCTGGAGCTGGTGGGGGAAGGCTGCGAGCAGACCTTCCTGGCGCCCCAGCCCCTGGTCCGCCTGCCGGACCTCACGCCCCGGCTCCAGTGGCGCTTCCAGCGCCTGGGGCTGCGGCGGTTCGGGGACCTCCAGCCCGTGCCCCTGCCCACCCTGGCCCAGCTCATGCCCGAGCCCGAGGCCCGGCGGGTGCTGGCCCAGGCCCGGGGCGAGGACCGACCCCGGCTTCCCCTGCTCGCCGACGCCCCCGGCGAGAGCCGCCACCCCTGGCGCCTGGAGCCCCCGCGCCTGCCCGAGGAGGTCTTCCTGGCCCCGTGGTGCCTGGAGCGCCTCTGGTCCGAGGGCCGTTCCCCCCGGACCCTGGCCCTCCGCTGGTGGGACGTGGACGAGGAGGCGCACCGCTGGACCGCCGCCGGGGAGGAACTGGCCCTGCCTCCCTTGGAGCTGGCCCAGGTCGTCGAGCGTGCCTTCCGGCGCCTCTGCACCCGCCGCATCCTGGTCCACCGCCTGGAGCTGCACATGGCCTGGGGCCTGGGCCGCGCGCGGAGCCTGTTCGAACCCCCTCGCATCGCCAAGCTCGGCGCCCTGGAGCCTGCCCTGGCGCGGCTCCGCCACCGCTACCCCCGGAACCCCGTGCTGCCGGGATGGGCCGTGCCCTCGCCGGCCGCGCCCCTCGGCGCCGCCTCCTGATGCCCATGCTGTTCGCCATCACGGACTTCTCCAGGGGAGAAGGCATCTACACGTCCGAACAGCTGGCGCGGCTCATCCCCCGCCTGGGCTACGGCCAAGCCGTGATCTGGGACCGGGGGCTCCACGGCTATCCCAGGCTCCGGGAGGAACTGGCATACACCCGGGCGCCGGTGGAACTGCACCTGGGCTGCCGGTTCTCCTGGGGCGGCCAGGACTTCGGCGCCCTGCCCTGCTCGGAATCCGGCTACGGCGCGCTGAACCGCCTGCTGACGGAGCAGGCGCACCACCAGGGGGACGGCGAGCCCCCCCGGGAATGCGTCCTGCTGGCCGAGCGCCTGGCGGGCCTGGAGCTCCTGCGCCGGGAGGGGTTCGAGGCCGCGCTGCTGGCCCATCCCCGCCGCCAGCAGGAGGCGGCCCGGGCCCTGGCCCTGGGATCGTCCGTCGTGGGGCCGCAGGTGCTGCGCTTCCGCACGCCCGCCGGCCTGGCGCTGCACCGGCTGAAGCGGGCCATCCACACCCAGGGCACCGTGGCCCGCACGGAGTCCCTCTGGGAGCCCGGGGACGCCGCCGTGGACCGGTCCGCCTGGGAGAGCCGCTTCCCCTGGGCGGAGCCCCGGGTGGCCCGCGCCACGGAGGCGATGCAGGAACGCATCTCCGGCTGGAGCCTGCACTGGGGCGCCTGGGTGAACGCGGGTCCCCTGGGCCTGGAGGGGGCGGACCTGGACGCGGAACTCCGGGAACGGGTCCGGGCGGGCATCCTGACGCGCTACGGCGCCATGGACGGCGAGCGGGAGAGCCGCATGGAGCACGAACTGGACCTCATCCGGCGCAAGGGCTTCGCCGCCTACTTCCTGCTGGTGAAGGACCTCGTCTCCCACGCGGCGGTGGCCCGCACCTGCGGCCGGGGCAGCGGCGCCGCCAGCCTCGTGAGCTACGCCCTGGAACTCACCAACGTGGATCCCATCGACACGAACCTGGTCTTCGAGCGCTTCCTCACCGAGGCCCGGAAGGACCCGCCGGACCTGGACATCGACTTCGCCTGGGACGAGCGGGACGCGGTGATCCAGTCCGTCTTCGAACGCTACGGGCGGACGCGGGTGGCCATGGTGGCCAACCACTGCTTCTTCAAGCCCAAGGGCGCCCTGCGGGCGGTCGCCCTGGCCCACGGGCGGCCCGAGGCCGAGCTGAAGTCCCTGGCCAAGTTCGTCCGCGGCTGGGACGGGGGCGTCGAGCGGGCCCGGGAGAACCCCCACTGGGCGCCCCTCCTGGAACAGGCGGACGCCCTGCGGGGGCACTTCCTCCAGCTCTCGGTGCACCCCGGCGGCACGGTGGTCACGCCGGGACCGCTGTGGGAGCACGTGGCCTTCGAGCCCGCCCCCGCCAAGGAGCACGTCTCCATCACCTGCTGGGACAAGGAGGGCGTGGAGGGCTACGGCCTAGTGAAGATCGATCTCCTGGGGAACCGCAGCCTGGCCGTGATCCGCGATGCCCAGCAGACGCTGGGGGACCGGGTGCCCGCCGACATCGGCCGCGTCTCCCGCAAGGACCCCGCGACCCAGGCCCTCCTGGCGGCCGGGGACAGCATCGGGGTCTTCTACGTGGAGAGCCCCGCCACGCGCCAGCTCCAGCAGCGGGTGGGCAAGGGCGACTTCGAGACCCTGGTGATCCACTCCAGCCTCATCCGCCCGGCGGCCTACCCCTGGGTGGACACCTACGTGAAGCGCGCCCGCGGGGAGGAAGCCTTCGTCCCGAGCCACCCGGTCTTCGCCAACCTGCTCTCGGACAGCCACGGAGTCCTCATCTACCAGGAGGACGTGGTGCGGGTGGCCATGGACCTGGCCGGATGGGACCACGAGGAGGCCGACGCCCTGCGCAAGCTCCTGGGCAAGTCCGACTGCGCCCGCAAGCTCCCGGACTTCGAGGCGCGGTTCCGCCGGGGCTGCGCCTCCCGGGGCGTCTCGGAGCCCGTGGTGGAGGAGGCCTGGGGCATGATCCGGACCTTCCGGGGCTACTCCTTCTGCAAGCCCCACTCGGCCAGCTACGCCCAGGTGAGCTTCGAGAGCGCCTGGTTCAAGGCCCACCATCCGTCCGAATTCTTCGCCTCGGTCATCACGAACCAGGGCGGCTTCTACCCCGCCATCGCCTACCTGGGGGACGCCCGGCGGCACCGCCTGGTGGTGCGCGGCCCGGACGCCAACCTCTCGGCCTGGCCCTTCACCGCCGAGGGCGAGCAGGGACTCCGGGTGGGCCTCATGCAGGTGAAGGGCGCCCGGGAGGACGAAGTCCGCGCCCTCCTGGAGGAGCGGGAGCGGAACGGGCCCTACGCGGACCTGGACGAGCTGCTGCGGCGCGCGCCCCTCTCCATCCCCACCGTGGAAGCCCTGGCGAGCGGCGGAGCCTTCGACCGCTGGGCCCCCGACGGCGACCGGACCCGCCTGCTCTGGACGCGCCTGGGAGGCGTTCCCCGGGGCGTGCGGCCCAGGCCCACGGACCCCTTCGACCGCGCGGACCTGGAGATGGAGACCCTGGGCCTGGCCCTGGAGATCCACCCGGCCGTGCTGGCCCGGGTCCGGCACGGCGGAGCCTCCCACCGCGCGGCGGACGCGGAGAAATCCGGCCGTTTCCTGCGGTTCTGGGCCCTGGTGGTGGCCGAGAAGACGGTCCTCACCGAGCGGGACGAGCCCATGCAGTTCATCACCTTCGAGGACGAGACGGCCCTGTGCGAGGCCGTAGCCTTCCCCGGCTCCTTCAGGCGCCGGGGGCGCCCCTACCGCGTGGGCGACGTGGTACCCGCGGCCGGGCGGAGCGTCCGACAGGACGGCCTGGCGATGCTGGAGGTGGGGTGAGACCTGGCGGAATCCCGTACTAAGGATCCTGGGGAGGTGCTCCGAATCATGCTCTGGATGCTGCCGGAATCCCGGCGAGGAGGCGCATGGAGCGACGGGCACTCAGGAAGGCCGTGGTGACCGGCGGAACGGGGCTCGTGGGACGGCGCCTGGTGGCGGCCCTCGCGGGACAGGGCGCCATGGTGGCCGTGGTGAGCCGGAATCCGGAACGGGCGCGGCTGCCCAAGGGAGCGGAGGCCCATCCCTGGAAGGCGCTGCCGGCCCTCCTGGAAGGCGCGGACGCCGTCTTCAACCTGGCGGGCGAGGGCATCGCGGACCAGCGCTGGTCCCCCGGACGGAAGGAGGCCATCCTCCGGAGCCGGGTCGAAGGCACCCGGCGCATCGCCGAGGCCCTCCGCTGGGCCGGCCTGAAGCCGGCCGTGCTGGTGAACGCCAGCGCCGTGGGGTTCTACGGTCCCTCCGGAAGCGCCCGTCTGGACGAGGAAGCCCCGCCCGGCGAGGACTTCCTGGCCGAGGTGTGCCAGGCCTGGGAACAGGAGACGGAAGCCATCGCGGCCATGGGGGTCCGGGTCGCGAGGCTGCGGCTCGGGGTGGTGCTGGCCGGGGAGGGCGGCGCGCTGCCCAGGCTCGCCGCGCCCGTCCGGTCCTTCCTGGGCTGCGCGCTGGGGGACGGCCGGCAGGGAATCAGCTGGATCCACATCGAGGACCTGGTCCGCTTGTTCCTGGAGGCGGCCGCGAACCCCGCCTATTCCGGAGCCTTCAACGCCACCTCCCCGGAACCGGTCTCCCAGGGGGACCTCGCGCGGGCCCTGGCCCGGCTGCTCCACCGCCCCCTGTGGCCCGTGTCCGCGGCGCTCACCCAGTTCGCCCTGCGGAGGCTCCTGGGCGAGCTGGCCGACGCCATGATCCTGCAGGGGGCCTATGTCGTCCCGGCGAAGGCCCTCGCGCTGGGGTTCACCTTCACGTTCGGGCGGATCGAGCCGGCCCTGGCCGACCTCCTGGGCCGCCGCACCTCCTGAAGACGAGGTGCGCTTGGAACCGCGCATGACGCGAACGCGCATCCCGCTTCATTCCGCGTCCTTTCGCGAATTTCGCGGTTCCCATCTTCCCGCGAGGTCGACATGTGCCCCCGGTCTCATTCCAGGTTCGCGCCCTGCTCCCGGATCTGGTCCAGCACGCCCTTGGCTTCCATGACTGCCCGGGTCATGGCAATCCGTTTGCACTTCGACCCGCAAGTATTCAATTCCCTGAGTACTTCCTGGCACCAGACATCCAGGGCCTTGCCGGCCAGGGTGTCCTTGTCGAGGCGCTCCCCGAAATCGTCGAGGTGGGCGGACAACCGCACCAGTTCCTCGCGCACGTCCTGCCGCTCCGCCAGGACGCCGGCCTCGGCCACCACCCGCTCGGCGGGGAGCTGGCCGGAGAGCTGGGCATCCTTCAGGATCTGCTCCAGGCGCTGGCGGTACTGCGCGGGAAGCTCCGCGGCCTGCCCTTCCGCCTCCTCCTGGAGGATCGTCCGAAGATCCTGGAGGCGCGCCAGGGCGGACCGGAAGAACGGCTTCAGCCGCTCGCCCTCCTTCTTCCGGCCTTCATTCCAAGCCTTCAGGAGTTCCTTCACCCCCCCCTGGACGACCTCCTCCATCCGTTCGGCCAGGTCCGACGCGGGCGGCATCCAGGCCCCGGGCAGGCGGAAGAAGGCATCCGGGGAGAGCGGCGGGAGTTCCAGCCACTCCGCGTCCTCCTGCCAGGTCTTGGCGACGCTCCGCAGGAGGTTCCGGTTGAGCTTGGGCTCCAGGCCCGGCTCGTCCTGGACCTCGACGACGAGGTCCAGCTTCCCCCTCTGGGCGGCTTCCCGGACCCAGGCGCGGATGGCGTTCTCCAGCGGGTAGAGGGCCGGGTGGATGCGCACCGACAGCTCCAGGGACTTGTGGTTCACGCTGCGGAGCGCCAGACGGAGCTGGCCCTGCTCCAGGGGCTGGATCACTTCGGCGAAGGCTGTCATGGACCGCACGGCGTCACCTCGAAGAAACATTCCATTCTGGCCCGGACTCGACCGGTCCGGGAATCGGGCGGGTTCTCATCCGGCCTCGCCGCCGGGACCTTCCTCCGTCCTCGCCAGCAGCCAGGATTTGCTCCGGAGGCGCTCCAGGCCCCTTTCGGGGAAGAGTTCCAGGGAGGAGCCGAACCCCGGGTCCAGGCCCATCCGCGGCACGGCCGCCCGGTCGAAGCCCAGGCGCGAGCCCTCCTGGAGCCGCAGAGGGAGCTGGGCGACGGGACGCACTTCGCCCGTGAGACCCACTTCCCCCAGGAAGAGGCACTTCCCGGCCAGGACCCGCCCGGTGGCGCTGCTGGTCAGGGCCGCGACGACGGCGAGGTCCGCCGCGGGATCCTCGACTTCGAGGCCGCCCGCGACGTTCAGGTAGACGTCCCGGTCGTGGAGCTGCACGCCTCCCCGGCGCTCGGTCACGGCGCAGAGCATGGAGAGCCGCTGGCCGTCGATGCCCAGCGCCGTCCGGCGCGGGATGCCCAGGCCCGCGGAGGCGACCAGGGCCTGGATCTCCACCACCATGGGGCGGGTGCCCGAGAGCACGACCGTCGCGGCGCAGCCGGGCCTGGCCTCCGATTCCAGGAAGAAGGGGTTGCCTTCGGCGGGCACGAGCCCCCGCTCGGTCATGGCGAAGACCCCCAGCTCGAAGGCCGCCCCGAAGCGGTTCTTCAGGGCCCTGAGCAGGCGGTGGTGGTGGTGGCGGTCCCCCTCGAAGGCCAGCACCGTGTCCACGAGATGTTCCAGGACCTTGGGCCCGGCGAGGGTCCCGTCCTTGGTGACGTGGCCGACCAGCACCAGGGGAGTCCCGGTCTGCTTGGCCCAGCGGGACAGCAGGGCCGCGCAGCCCCGGACCTGGCTCACGGAACCGGCGCTCGACTCGAATTCCGGATCGAAGAGGGTCTGGATGGAGTCCACCAGCAGCAGCGTGGGCTTCATCCGGTCCGCGGTCTCCAGGATCCGCCTGACGTCGGTCTCGGCGAAAAGATGGATCCCCGGGTTCTCCGCGCCCAGGCGCTGGGCGCGGAGCTTGATCTGCCGCTCGCTCTCCTCCCCCGAGGCATAGAGCACGGAGCCTCCGCACGCGGCCGCCCACTGCAGCACCAGCGTCGACTTGCCGATGCCCGGCTCGCCCCCGAGCAGCACGACCATGCCCGGAACCACACCGCCGCCGAGCACGCGGTCCAGCTCCACCAGCCCCGTCGCGGCCCGCTCCGTGTCGCGGACTTCCACGTCGTCCAGGGGCACGGGCTCCTGGTACTGGCTCAGGGCGTAGGCGCTCCCCGTGCGCTTGAGGTCCCGGTCCCGGACCTCCTCGATGGTCCCGAAGGCCCCGCACGTCCCGCACTTCCCCATGGGTTTCGGATAGCGGGTCCCGCAGGCGGTGCATTCGAACATGGAACTCGTCTTGGCCATGGAACCAGCGTAAACCAGGCGGAGCCGATCGGGATCGGCCGGGAATCAGGAATCCGGGCCCCCGCCCGCTTCGCGATCGTTCCGGCTCGTCAAGCCGAAATTTGGGAGGAATCCGGGGGACGATCCGCGAAACTGGGAATGAGAATCAACCGTGGCCGCAAGGCTCATGAATACTTTTTTTAGGATTCGACAGCTCCGGATTCCGCCTGACCTGTGGAAAACCTTGCGGAATTCCCCTCCGGCGCCCCCCTAACTCCCACCATTTTCTTGACTTCTGCGAAGTGCCACATCCCGGAAGCGTCAATATAATCATTGATATCAATGAATTTGCATTACTCAATTCGCCCGATGGACTCGCTTCCGCTGCGATGAGGTTTTCCACAAATTCGATTTCTTTCGCATTGACAGCCCCTCCCGAATCCGGTCAGGGGGTGGATCAGGAAAAAACCTGCTAGACCAGCTGCTCGGCTTCCCGCAACTGGACACTGACGAGCCGGGAGACGCCCTTTTCTTCCATGGTGACGCCGTAGAGGGTGTCCGCGGCCACCATGGTGGGCTTCTGGTGGGAAATGACGATGAACTGGGTGTCGTGCTTCATGCGACGGACCATGCCGGCGAAGCGGCCGACATTGGCCTCGTCCAGGGGGGCGTCCACCTCGTCCAGCACGCAGAAGGGCGAGGGCTTGAAGTGGAAGATGGCGAAGAGGAGGGAGATGGCCGTGAGCGCCTTCTCCCCGCCGGACAGGAGCGTCAGGGCCTTGGCGGACTTCCCGGGAGGCTGGGCCGTGATCTCGATGCCGCATTCCAGCAGGTCCTTCGGATCCTGCAGACTCAGGTGGGCGCTCCCGCCTCCGAAGGCCTCCTTGAACACCTCCTGGAACCGGGTGTTGATGAACTCGAAGGCTTCCCGGAAACGCTCCTCGCTGGTGGCGTTGATTTCCTTGATGGTGGACTCCAGGTTCCCGATGGCCTCCTGGACGTCTCCCCGCTGCGCGTTCATGAAGGAGATCCGCCCCTCGGCCTCCTGGAGCTCCTGGATGGCCAGCGGGTTCACGCTGCCCAGGTCCATGCGCTTGGACTGCAGCTCCGTGTACTTCGTCTGGTGCACCAGCTCTCCCAGGCCCCAGGCCTCCCGCTCCTCGTCCGTGATCGAGGCCAGGAAGTCCGGGACGGTCAGGGAGAGGGCCAGTTCCACCTCCTTGGCCAGGGTCTCCATGCTGCCCTGGACCTGGGCGCCCTGGACCAGGGCCTCGTGATGAAGCTGCCGCGCGTTCTCCAGGGCCTGCTGGAGTTCCCTGGCCATGCGCTCCTGGACCCGCAGGGCCTCCTGGGCGCGCTCGACGACCGGAAGGGCTTCGGCCTGCTGGTCCGTGAGGGCCCGGCGCTCCTGGAGCTTCTGCTGGGTCTCGTCCTCCAGTTCCCGGAGGCGGGTCCGGGCCTGGCCGGCCCGTTCCCCGGCCTGCAGGAGGTCCGCCTCCGTCCTCCCCTTCTCGGCCTCGAGGTCGAAGGCTCCGCGCTGAAGCTGCTGCAGCTGCTTCTGGAGGCTGTCCCGCTCGGCCCAGGCGGAACTGCGCATCCGGCTGGCCTCGACGAGCACTTCCCGGCGCTGCTCGAGGTCCTGCTGCGCGAGCTGCTGGCGGCCTTCCGCGGCGTGGATGGCCTCGGTCAGCCCAGTCTCCTCCTGCTGGACGGGCTGGGCCTCCAGATCGCGCAGCGCGGTCCGCTGCGCCGCGATCTCGCCTTCGAGCTGCTCCCACTGGGCGTCGGCCCGCTCCTGGGCCTCCCGGATCTCGCCCAGCTGTCCCCGGACCGAAGCCAGTCGTCCCTTCAGGTCCTCGAAGGCGCGCCTCGCCACCAGACGGTCCTCCTCCATCTCCCTGGACCGCTCGCCGGTCTCCTGCATCCGGTCCTTCCGGCGCTTCAGCTCGGCTTCCAGGGCCTCGAGGCGGTCCAGGCACGCCTCCCGCGCCTTCCGGGCCGCGTCCAGTTCCGCGCGCAGCTTGAGGGGCGAGGCCGCCGGGGCCGCGATGCCGGTCTGGACGGGGCCGAAAGGCAGCTTGATCAGCCGCGGCGAGACGAAGGCGAAGCCTGGATGAAGGGTCGCCAGCCGCGGGAGATCCGCGTCGGGACAACGAAAGGCGCGGAGCAGCAGGGGCTCCAGCACGCGTTCCCGTCCCGGCAGCCAGCGGATGCGGGAGGCCAGGGGCTCGCATCCGTCCGGCGTCTCCGGGCGCTCGGGAGCCCCTCCGAGGAATACCCACAATTGTCCGGGCACCTGGTGGAGGACCTCCCGCCCTGCCGGTCCCAAGGCCACGGTCTCGATCCAGGAACCCAGCAGGCGTTCGAGGTCGGCCAGGACGTCCTCGTCCACGTCCAGGGCATCGCCCAGGGCCCCCGGGGCCTCCCCGCGCTCCTTGAGCCAGAGGAGGGCCTTCCGCAGCTCCTCCGAGCCGCTGGCCTGCCTCAGGAGGTCCGAGATCTGGCGCATCCGGCGCTCCTCCACCTCCAGGGCGCCCTCGGCCTCCCGCAGGGCCGCGGTGCCGGCCCGGTGGGCCTCCGCCGCCTCGGCGCGGAGCCTGGACTGCACCTGGACGGCCTCCTCCACCTGCTCCAGCCGCTCCTCGGAGGCCGAAAGCTCCCGGGAAAGCCTTTGTTCCTCGCCCTGCAGGCCTTCTAGGCGCGGCGCCCGGAGGGCCTCCTCGTGGTTGAGGGCGTCCAGCCGGCCCTCCAGCTGGGCGATCTGCTGGTGCACGGCCTGCCGCCTGCGCTGGTGGGCCATCGCCGCCTTCTCCGCCTCGGCCCGCTGGGCGCGCAGGTCCTTGAGCCCGGCCTCCACCCGGTGCAGGGTCCCGGCCGCCAGGGCCACGGCCTCCTCGCCCTCGGACACCAGGGTCTCCCGGGCTTCAAGGGCCGACTGGGCCAGGGCCAGGCCCTCCTGCAGCCTGCGGAGCTCCTCCTCCGAGTCCCCGGAACGGGCCCGGAGCTCCTCCAGGCGCCTCTGCAGCTCCCCCTGCGCGGCCTCGGATTCCTGGATGCGCTCGAGCTGGAAGCCTCGGTCCTGCTCGACGAGGCCCAGGCGCTGGTCCAGTCCGAGGACCGCGCGGGAACGCCGCTCCTGGGCCTGGACCAGCTCGTCCAGGGCCCCGCGCTGGTTCTCCACCTCGCTGGCCTTCTCCGACACCTGGGCGGTGAGGGATGCGATCTGGCGCTCCAGGGCGTCCAACTGCTCGAGGATCTCCTCCTTCGCGCGTTCCAGCTCCCCAGTCTTCCCCGCCAGCAGGATCCGCTGGGTGGCCTTGATGGCCTGGTCCAGGTCGAGGGCGCGGCGGGCCTTCGCGGCCTGGCGCTTGAGGGATTCCTGCTGCTTGCCCAGTTCGAAGAGGATGTCGTCCAGGCGCTGCAGGTTCGTCCGCGTCTCCTCCAGCCGCCGCTCCGCCTCGGCGCGCCGCAGCTTGTAGCGGGTGATCCCGGCGGCCTCCTCCAGGAGCTGGCGCCGGTCCCTGGGCTTCGAGGAGAGGATCAGGTCGATCTGTCCCTGCTGGATGAACGAGTAGGCCCGGGTCCCCATGCCCGTGTCCAGGAGCAGGTCCTGGACGTCCTTCAGCCTGCATTCCCGCCCGTTGATCCGGTATTCGCTCCCGGTCTCGCGGTAGAGCCTCCGGGCGACCGTCACCTCCCGGGTGGCCCCCGGCAGCGCCGGGTCCGGCATCTCCAGGACCAGTCGGACTTCCGCCATCCCCATCGGCTTGCGGTCGCTGGTGCCCGCGAAGATGACGTCGGCCATCTCCGAGCCCCGCAGCAGGGTGGCCCGCTGTTCTCCCAGCACCCAGGCGAGGGCGTCGGAGATGTTGGACTTGCCGCAGCCGTTGGGTCCCACCACGGCCGTCATGCCTCCGGGGAAGCCCAGCTTCTGGGCGTCCGCGAAGGACTTGAAACCGTGGAGCTCGAGGGAAATCAGGCGCAAACAAGGTTCTCCGGGTTGAGGCGGAAACGTCCGCCCGCGGTGGACGGCCATCCGTTCCGTTGATTTCTCGCTATTTTGGAACTCGGCTGTGGGACGCTAGACTGGTGTTTTCCTCGATCGGAGCATTGGGTGCACTATACCTTGGATAGACTTCGGCTCGGATTGATCGCAGGCCGAACCGAGCATTCCCGGGCCCGCCCGCCGGTCTGGAAGGGAGCCCGTTGAACCCCCTCCGGTGGAGGCCCGGCCAAGCCTCCATGGTATGTCTGGAGCCCCATCGCGTCCATGCCGGGGGGCGGACAAAGCCTGCCGAAGGCCTTCCTTCCGAGGACCTGCTGGCCCAGGTCCTCTCGGACCTGCCCAAGGGACCCACGAAGTGGATCGTGGACGACCTCTCGGCGCCGGCCCTGCTGCTGAAGGACTTCGTGGAGCTGCCCGCCGGGACCGAGGCCAAGGATGCATTCTTCCGCTGGCGCTACGCCCACCACCTGGCGCTGGACGCCCCCCAGTCCGTCCAGGCCCTGGAGGTGGAGGAGGCCTCCTGGCTCCTGGTGGGCATGCCCGAACTCCTGCGGGAATCCTGGCTCCAGCTCGCCTTGCGCCTGGGCCGCCCCATCCATTCGCTGCTGCCCCGCTGGCTCTGGATCTACAACAGGCTGGCCCCGTCCCTCCAGGCTCCGGGCCTGCTGCTGTCCCTGGCGCCGGATCGGGACGGGAACTGCACGGGGACCCTGGCGGCCTGGGGGCGGACCCTCACCCTGCTGCGCCAGTGGGGGGATCCCGCCGCGCCCGGGACCTGGATGGAGGAACGGGTCGCCCCGACGATCGCCTTCCTCCAGCGCGAGGACCGCGCCCCGAAGGAACTGTTCGTGTGGGGCGCGCGCGACTGGCCGGAGGGCCCCCTGGCGACCAGGATCCTGCCCTTCGAGATCCCCGCCCAGGAGGCGTTGTAGCATGGCGGTCCCCATCCTCAAGGTGAACCTCGCGCCCGCACCGACCCTCTGGCGACGGCACCACCTCGTGCTGGGATGGACCTGCCTTGCCTCCGGAGTCCTCGCCCTGGCCGCGGCGGGCGTCATCTCCTGGCTGGCCTACCGGGACGCGGTCCAGGCCGGGGAGGACGTGGTGCTGAGCACGGAGGAAGCCAGGAGCCTGGTCCAGGCGCAGACGGAGATCCAGGACCGCCTGCGGCGCGTGGACGTCGAGAAGGAACTGCCCGTCTGGCGCCTCGCGGAGCGGATCCTGGGCGAGCGGAGCTTCCCGTGGTCCAGGCTGACGGCGGAACTGGAGCGCGCCATGGTCCAGGACGTGCGCCTCAAGAGCATCCAGCGGACGCGGGACGCCGCCCAGGCGACGGAACTGAAGATCCGCGGCGAAGCGAAGAGCCGGGCCGCGGAGGAATCCTTCGTCGCCGCCCTGCAGAAGCACGGTTTCTTCTCGCAGGTGCTCTTCGAGCGGGAATCGGACCGCCAGGGAGGGGGCGTGGAGTTCGAATACACGCTGCCCGTCTCGGCCGTGCCGGTCCCCTACCGTCCCCTTCCGCCGCAGGGGCCGACCCCTCCCGCCGGAATTCCCCGGAAGAGCCGCCCATGAACAGTCCTCTCCATGCCAGCAAGCTCCGGCTGCTCGCCGGCGGCCTCCTGCTGCTGGCCGCGGGCCTGGTCCTGGTGTTCGTCCTTCCCGACGCATCCCGGCAACAGATCCAGCGGCAGAGGGCTTCCGAACAGGCGAGGCAGGCCCTGGCCGTCCAGAAGGAGCGGCTGGCCGCCCTGGAGGCGGAGGACCGCAGGTTCACGGAAGGCCGGAAGCGCCTGGCCGCCCTGCTCGGCTCCATGCCGGACCAGACTGCGGGGAGGCTCCAGTGGGAGCTGAGCCGCCGCCTCTACGACCTCTCCCGGAAGCACGACGTCCGCCTGAATTCCGTGAAATTCGGCGCACCGACGCGGGAAGGCGCCAAGGGCACGGACCTGGAGATCCTGGACGTCGAGTTCACGGCTTCGGGGATCTACCAGAACCTGAAGCCCTTCATGCTCGGGCTCGAGGACACGCGCGAGCATCCCCTGCCCTTCGCCGTCTCGGCCGCCAGGCTCGAGGAGAGCCCGGAAGGCGCCCGCCTGAGCGTGACGCTGCGGGCCTTCCGCCGCGCCGCGAGAGAGGAGGGTTCATGAACGGGCCTTCCAGGATCCAGGGGCGCATCGATCCGAAGGCGTGGCTCCTCGAGCTGCGGTCGAGCCGCAGGACCCAGGCGGCCCTGGCGGGGTTCGTGGCGGTGCTGGGCTACCTCCTGTGGCCCGCGCCGCAGGCGAAGCGACCGCGTCCTCCGGCGGCGGGCCCGGTCCAGGCGCCCCTGGATCCACACCAGCTGGCGTCCCTGCACAAGCTGGGCGATCTCGCCAGGCTGGACCAGGCGGGCGAGCTGCCCACCGAAAGCCGGATGTACCGGGACCTGTTCCTGTTCGACAGCCCTCCCCCTCCGCCTCCCCCGTCCAGGCCCCCCAAGCCCCTGCCGCCTCCCCCCCCGCCGACGCCGGAAGAGGCGGAGGCGGCCAGACTGGCCCAGGCGCGGCAGGAAGCGATCAACAGCCGGCCCCAGACCCTGCACTACCTCGGCTACATGGGCCGGCCCTCGACCGGGCGCATCGCCTCCTTCTCGAAGGGCGAGGACATCCTCTCCCTGCGCGTGGGGGAACTCGCCGCCCCCAACTGGCGGCTGGTCGCCATCAGCGAGGGATGGGCGGAGTTCCAGAACCTCCGGTTCCCGGACATCCGCTACCGCAGCGAAGCCAGGGATCTCCAGGCGCCCCCCTCCCCCAGCACGAAGAATGGATTCTGACCCGAGATGAACATGAAGACCAAGCCCATCGTCTTCCGCCTGTCGGCCGTCGCCCTCGCGGTGGCGCTCTCCTTCGGGTGCGCCCTCCAGAAGGCCACTTCCGCCTTCAATGCCGGACGCTTCGAAGAGTCCCTCCAGGCCTACCGGGAGATCCTGCGGAAGGATCCCGAGAACGTGAAGGCGCGCATCGGCTACCGGAGGGCGGCCACCCGTGCCGCGGAGGAGCACCTCGCGAAGGCCCGGGAAGCCGAACGCAAGGGGGACGAGGCCACGGTGGAGAAGGAGGTCCGCGAGGCCTTCCGCCTGGATCCCACCAACGCCCTGGCGCAGGAATGGATCGCGCGGTTCGAGATGAAGCGGATGAAGGACCAGGCGCAGCCGGACGACCTCGAGACGATGCGGAGCAAGGGGGAGGCAAAGACCGCGATCCTGCTCAATCCGCGCTCGCTGGAGGGCATGGACCTGAACTTCACCCGCAGGACCAGCCTCAAGGACATCCTGGGGGCCCTCAGCCGCAACTCGGGCGTGAGCATCCTCTTCCACGCCTCCTTCCAGGACGCGAACGTCGCCGCCGATCTCCGGGGGCTGAGCTTCCAGCGCATCCTCGACACCCTGATGATCCAGAGCGACCTGTTCTACAAGGTGATCGACGCCAACACGATCATGGTGTTCAAGTCGACGCCCCAGAACCGGGACCAGTTCGAGAACCAGCTCATCAAGACCTTCTACCTGTCCAACGCCAACGGGGACGACGTCCGCGCCATCTTCCAGACCCTGATGCCCCAGGTGAGGGTCTTCGTGGACAAGCGCCTCAACGCCGTCACCATCAAGGCCAAGCCCACGGACCTCACCACCGCCAAGCGCATCGTGGACCAGCTCGACAAGGCGAAGGCCGAGGTCATGATCTACCTCGAGCTGCTGGAGGTCGGCGAGACCAGCCTGGAGCAGGTCGGCCTGATGCCGGTCATCACCGCCGCCGACACCAGCGGCACCTACCGGATGGGCGTCACCCTCGACAATTCGGGCGCCGCGAACGTGACCAAGGGCGGCATCCACATCAACTCGTCGGACCTCCGCTACCTCTTTCCGAGCCTGGCGCTGGACGCGCTGAAGCAGAACGGGGACGCGAAACTGGTGGCCAGCCCCAACGTCCGCGTGATCTCCGGCGAGACGGGCGAGGTCAGCATCGGCGAGAAGATCTCCACCACCCAGTCCTACATCAGCGGCCTGGGGTCAAGCACCAGCACCACCAGCAGCTCGACCTACGCGCAGACCTCCTACAGCTACGAGGACGTGGGCGTGAAGATCAAGGTGGAGCCCCGGGTCCACTTCAACGACGACATCACCCTCAAGATCGAGACCTCCGTCACCACCTTGATCTCGAGCTCCACGGCCGGCCGGCCGGACATGGGCAAGCGCGAGATCAAGACCCAGGCCCGCCTCCGGAACGGGGAGACGGCGGTGTTCGGGGGCCTGCTGAAGGAGGAGGAGCAGAAATCCCTGCAGGGCCTCTGGGGGCTCAGCGACATCCCCGTCCTCGGCAAGCTCCTGGGCAGCAACTACCGCAAGCGCTCCAAGACCGACGTGATCCTCACCGTCCGCGCCGTGCTGGTGCGCCGGCCCGACCTGGACGAGAAGGACTTCGAGGCCCTCGATCCCGAGCTCGCCACCTCCCGATCCGGGCCCTTCGTCCCCAAGGGGCCCGCGGCCGCCGCCAAGCCCCTGCCTGCGGCCCCCGAGGAAACGTCGGCCGCAGGACTGCCCCCGGCCGAGCCGGAACCGGCCGCCCCCGTTTCCGGGCAGGCGGACGAAAGCGCCCAGGAGGAAGGCCAGCCCACGCTTCCCGCGGAGCCGGAGTCGCAGGACCTGGTGCTCTTCATGACTCCCTTGGCCACGACCGTGGCCAAGGGGGGGCGGACCCAGGTCACCCTCATGGTCAGCGGCGGCAAGGGGCTCGATTCGGGGACCGTGGAATTGCGCATCGACCCCAAGCTCAAGCTCGTCTCGGCCGACGCCGGCGACTTCCTCACCCGCGAGAAGGGCGCGCTCGAGCAGACGGCGGGCGCGAACGGGAGCGTGAAGCTCCGGTTCCGCCGCGGCTCCGCGACCACGGACAGCGGGACGCTGGCCACGCTGGGCCTGGAGGGCGTCGCCCCCGGCAACGCCCCGGTGCTGATCCAGGGGGGAAGCTACCTCGTCAAGGACAATCCCATTCCCGCCCGGGTGGTCAACGCCCTGGTGACGGTGGAATAGCTTGCGCGGCCGCCGCGGCTTCACGCTCCTGGAGATGATCGTCACGGTGACGGTGCTGCTCATCCTGGCCAGCGCCGTGGTGCCCATGGCCAGGAACGGAGTCCGGCGGGAGAAGGAGCTGGCGCTCAGGCGCTCCCTCAGGGAGATGCGGCTGGCGATCGACGCCTACAAGACCATGGCGGACCAGCAGAAGATCCAGATGCCCGCCCCCGAGAACAACGGCTACCCGGAGAGCCTGGAGGTGCTCGTGGAAGGCGTGCCCATGACGGGGAAGACCTTGAAGACGCGGTTCCTGCGCCGGATCCCGGTGGATCCATTCCTGGGCCGCGCCCAGTGGGGCTTCCGGTCCATCACGGACGATCCCGACAGCACGAGCTGGAGCGGAGGGAACGTGTTCGACGTTTACAGCCTGGCGCCGGGCAAGGGCATGAACGGCCTCCCCTATCGCGAGTGGTGAACGGAATTTATGCTTGCCCCGGGCGCGAAGCCACGCTACGCTTTCTTTTCACGGCGCCGGAGTCTCGCGGGAACCGGCCAGAGCTTGCGGATATGGCGGAATTGGTAGACGCGCTAGTTTCAGGTACTAGTGATCTTACGGTCGTGGGGGTTCGAGTCCCTTTATCCGCACCAAAATCATGACAGCAGGAACGGTGTCCGGCCGCCTCCGGACTCGACCTTCTCGGCGGTGACGGGACTGCGGGACAGGTGACGGGAGAAGCCCCGAAAAGGAGCCTGCCATGGCCCTGACCACCGAGCAGAAGCAGATCGTCATCGAGGATTTCAAGCAGCACGCCACGGACACCGGGTCGCCCGAGGTCCAGGTGGCCCTGCTCACCAAGCGCATCAACGATCTGACCGAGCACTTCAAGATCCACACCAAGGACTACCACAGCCGCCGCGGCCTCATGATCATGGTCGGCCAGCGCCGCCGCCTTCTGGACTACCTGAAGCGCAAGAGCAAGGAGCGCTACGCGTCCCTCATCGAGCGCCTCGGCCTGCGCCGCTAGCCTCCCTCGAGAGCCCGACATCCACGCCCGCCTCGAGCGGGCGTTTTTCATGATTGCGCCGGCCCGGGCCGTTCCCTTCCCTGGCCGGGCGCTCCTTCCGGCGTCCGGCGGATCGCCCGGGCCGGACCCGATGGGGTAATCTGGACGACGTATGATACTCACGCTCCACCCCGAGAACCCCCAACAGCGCCAGCTCGAGCGCATCGCGGACGCCCTGCGGAAGGACGGGATCATCGCCTATCCGACGGACACGCTCTTCGGGCTGGGCTGCCTCGTCTCGCGGAAGAAGGCGGTGGACAAGATCCAGAGGCTGAAGGGCCGCGATCCCAAGAAGCCCATGAGCATCCTCTGCGCCAACCTGGAGATGCTCTGCAGCTACACGCGGCATCTGGACACCCCCAAGTTCAAGATCCTGAAGCACATGTTCCCGGGCCCCTACACGGCCATCCTGCCCGCCAGCCGGGAGGTCCCGCGCTACCTGCAGAACAAGCAGACGGTCGGCCTGCGCATCCCGGACCACACCTTCTGCCGGGACCTCACCACTCTCCTCGGCGAGTCCATCATCACCACCAGCTGCAACAAGTCCGGCGAAGCTCCCCTCCAGACGGCCTGGGAGATCGAGGAGGACCTGGGACACGCCCTGGACTACGTGATCGACTGCGGGCAGCCGTCCGGGCAGGGCAGCACCATCGTGGACCTCACCGGGGACGAGCCCGTGCTGCTGAGGGAAGGCGCCGGACCCTGGCCCCTCTGAAGCTCAGTCCGGATACGCGCCCAGGCACTTCAGCACGCGGCCGTGGAGCCGATGGATGAAGCCCGCCCTGGGCAGGAACATGAACGGGCACAGCCCGGTGATGAGTTCGAGGCCCCGCTCCTCGGCCCGGTAGACGGCCCGAGTGTCCACCGCGCCGCCGAGACGCGCGTGGAGCCAGAGGCGGGTCACGCCTGCTTCCGCGCATTCGACGACCGCCTGTTCGGCCGGGCCCTCGGGCAGCAGGATCACCGCCCGCTCGGGCGCGGGCCGGATCTCCTTGACACTGTGGAAACAGGGCTGGCCGTCCAGCGCCTCCGCGGATGGATTGACCGGGAACGTCTCGTAGCCGTGGGTCCGGAGCGCCCGGAGGAGAACCCTCGAGTAGTCCTTCGGATTTCTTGATGCGCCGATCACGGCGATGCGGCGGGCGTCGAGGAAGGACCGGATGGAAGCCTGCGTCGATTTGGGCATGATCCTATCTCCAGGTGGAGGCCACGGCACGTTCCGCAAGGCGCTTCCCGAGCCCCTTCGGCAGGAACGCGGCGTGGCCTCCGGCGGCCGGGCTCCCGCGGATTCCCAGGTGGTCCATGGATCCCTCTCCGCGCGACACGCGCAGGCACCAGGATAGGAGGCCAAGGGGGGACATTCCAATCGTCCGTCGCCTTTTCGGCCTGGCGTCCGGAGTTGCCCTGGACACCCTGCCCGCCTCGGGCAGGTCCTCCGGCTCGAGGGCGGCGGCCTCGGCCCCTCTCCACGGAAGGACCGAAGCGGTATCATGGAGTTCCACGCGATCGCGCTTCCCGAAGCTTCGTGCCAGCTGCGACGATCGATGCCCGTTCCAGGCGCCGTCTCTTCTTGTGGTTCCATGCTCCAACGATTCTTCCCGATTCTCCTGGCTGCTTCCTGTCTGACGGCAAATCTCCCGGCCCAGAAACCGTTCCACGAACTCCCGGTCCCCGTGGCGACGAGGATCGACACCCTGATGAGCCGCCGCTACCAGCCCTCCCAGCCGGGCGGCGTGGTGATGGTGGTGAAGCACGGGAAGGTCGTGTTCCGGAAGGCGTACGGCCTGGCCTCCGTGGAGCTGGACGTCCCCCTCGAGCCGGAAATGGCCTTCCGCATCGGGTCCATCACCAAGCAGGTCACCGCGGCGGCCGTGCTGACGCTGGTCGAGGACGGCAAGGTGGATCTCAAGGCGCCCATCTCCCAGTACCTGGAGGAGGTGCCCAAGGGTTGGCGCGCCGTCACGGTCGAGCAGCTGCTGGACCACACGGCCGGCATCCCCAACCACACGGAAGCCCCGGACTACAAGAGCCGCATGCGCGAGGACCTGCCCCCGGGCGCCCTGCTGGAGACCTATGTGGCGCACCTGCCCCTGGACTTCGAGCCCGGCACGAAGTTCAAGTACTCCAACAGCGGCTACATCCTGCTGGGCATGCTCATCGAGAAGGTCTCGGGCCAGTCGTTCCCCGACTACCTCCACCAGCGGTTCTTCGAGCCCCTGGGGCTCCAGGGCATCCACTACGGCGCGGAGACGGAACTCATCCCGGGCCTGGCGCCCGGCTACACCACAGGACCCAAGCCCTGCCCCTACCGGAGCATCACCCAGTCCTTCGCGGCCGGGGGCCTCGTGTCCAGCGCGGACGACCTGGTCCGGTGGCTCCAGGCGCTCTACGGCGGCAAGGTGCTGAAGCCCGCGAGCCTCGCCAGGATGCTCGCCCCCCTGCACCTCAAGAACGGCAAGGAACTCGGCTACGGCCTCGGGATCGGCTTCCGCCAGGTGCTGGGCGTGCGCCTGGCGGGCCATGCCGGGGGAGTGCCCGGCTACAAGTCCTGGGCGGAGGTGGATCCCGCCACCCGCACCATCGTCGTGATCCTCAACAACACGGACGCGCCCAAGGGGGACGACGCGGCCTACGGCAAGGCCATCTTCATGATCCTGGGGGGCCTGGCGATCACGAATCCCTGACCGCCGGAGGCCCCCCGGCCCCTTGCGTTCAGAGCTCGATCTCGGTCCCGTTCACGTAGGCGTGGGTGTGGATCTGGCAGAAGTGCCGGAACATGATGGAGACGCAGCAGAGCTTCTCCTTGGACATGTGGATGGCCTTCTGGATCTGCGGGACGTGATCCGCGAGCTCCGCGCCGCCCTCGAAGCGGTAGTTCAGCTCGATCGACTTGAAGACGTGGGGGTCCGTGTCCGCGACGTCCGCGCTGGAATCCAGGGAGATCTTCGCGACGGGTACGCGCATCTTCCTCAGGAGGGATGCGACATCCATGCCCGTGCAGCCCATGAGGCCGGCCAGCAGCATGTGGGTCGGCTTGGGACCGTGGTTCTTGCCGCCGTAGACCTCGGGCGCGTCCGTCGTGATCACGTGGTCGCCCGCGTGGATCGCGTACTCCATCCCGCCCTGCCAGTCTGCCGTGGCTTCCAATTTCGCCATATCTAGAACTCCTTTCCTGTGTCAAACAACAATGCTTATTTATTCATTATTCAACTATTGAATATGAATCTTCACCAGAACTTCACACATAGAGGCTGTTCCGGAGCAGGTCGGCCGTATAGGGGTGCGTACAGGTTGCCTGCTTCAGGTTCTCTTCGGACAGGGTCTCGACGATCTGGCCCTGCTGCATGACGGCCACCCGGTCGCACATGTGGCTGATGACGCCCAGGTCGTGGCTGACCAGCAGGTAGGTCGTCCCGAGCTCGCGCTTCAGGTCCAGGAGCAGGTTCAGGATCTCTGCCTGCACCGAGGCGTCCAGGGCCGAAGTCGGCTCGTCCAGCAGGACCAGCTTCGGGTTCCTGAGCAGGGCCCGCGCGATGGCCACCCGCTGCCGCTGGCCGCCGGAAAGCTGGTGCGGGTAGCGGAAGCGGAAGCGCCGGTCCAGCCCCACCTGCTCCAGCACCTCCAGGACCCGCTGCTCGACGTCCTGGACCCCGTGCACCTTCAGGGGCTCGGACAGCGTCCGGTCGATGGTGTGGCGGGGATGCAGCGAACCGTAGGGATCCTGGAACACCATCTGGACCTGGCTGGAATAGGCGGCCTTCGCCTTCTCCCCGTCGCGGCGCATCTGGTCCCCGAGCGTCACGGCGCCCCGCCACTGCGCGTCCAGGCCGGAGAGGACCAGCAGGATCGTGGACTTGCCGCACCCGGACCCCCCGATCAGCCCGAAGGTCTCGCCCGCCCCGACCTCGAACGCCACGTCGCGCACCGCCTGGAAACGCTGGCGTCCGCGCGTGTAGAAGACCTCCAGTCCTTCCACCTTCAGGAGTGCGTCGCCCATGTCAGCACGCCTCCGCTTCGATGGCCGCCCGGTCCAGCACCGAGAGTCGCTGGCCCCGGGTGGCGGCGGAAGGCAGGCAGGCGAGCAGGCCCCGCGTGTAGGGGTGCTGCGCCTCGAACAGGCGGTCGGCCCGGCAGGTCTCGACGATCCTGCCCTTGTACATGATCAGCACCCGGTCGCAGTAGCGGGCCACGGTGTTGAGGTCGTGGCTGATCAGGATCAGCCCCATGCCCCGCCGCTGGATCTCCCGGTCCATCATCTGGAGCACCTGGCCCCGCACCATGACGTCCAGGGCCGAGGTGGGCTCGTCGGCAATCAGGAGGTCGGGCGAGTTGATCAGCATGGCCACGATCATCACCCGCTGTCCCAGGCCTCCCGAGAGCTGGTGGGGGTAGCAGTTCGCCACCCGGATGGGATCCTCGACACCGACTTCTGCGAGCATCTCCAGGACGCGCAGGTGCACCTGCTTCCGGTCCACGCAGTCGTGGAGCATCGCCACTTCCGCGATCTGGTCCTTGACGCGCTTCACGGGATTCAGGGAGTACTTCGGGTCCTGCATGATCATGCCGATGCGGCACCCCCGGATCGAGCGCCAGCGCTTCTCGTCCAGGCCGGCCAGGTCGGTGCCGTCGAAGGTCATCCGGTCCGCGGTCACCCGGCCCGGCTTGCGGATCAGGCCCAGGATCGCCCGGGCGGTGAGCGACTTGCCGGAGCCGGATTCCCCCACGATGCCCAGCCGCTCCGTCCGCATCTCGAAGCCGACCCGGTTGACGACCGTCACGTCCCCCCGCCAGGTGGGGAAGCTCACTTGGAGATTTTCAACGATGAGTTCAGGCATGTTTCGGGTCCAGGACATCGCGCAGGCCGTCGCCCAGCAGGTTGAAGGCCAGGCTTCCGAACAGGATCGCCGCGCCCGGGACGGCCGCGACCCACCACTGGTCGAAGATGTAGAGACGGCCGGTCGATACCATCGCGCCCCACTCGGCCAGGGGCGGCTGGGCGCCGAGGCCGAGGAAGCCCAGCCCGGCCGCGGTGAGGATCACCCCCGCCATGTCCAGGGTCACCCGGATGACGGTCGACGGCAGGCACAGGGGCAGCACCTGCCCCACCAGGATCCGCCAGGTGGGGATGCCCGCCACCCTGGCGGCATGCAGGAAGTCGCTGTTCCGGATGGCCAGCGTCTCGGTGCGGGCCAGGCGTGCGTAGGGCGGCCAGGCGGTGACGGTGATGGCGATGACGGCATTGATGATGCCGGGTCCCATCACGGCCACGAACATCAGGGCGAGGACCAGCCGCGGGAGCGCCATGAAGATGTCGGTGACGCGCATGAAGACCGTGTTGATCCAGCCGCCGAAGTAGCCCGCGCAGATGCCGACCACCAGCCCCATGGGCGCCGACAGCCAGGCCACCAGCAGCACGATCAGCAGGGTCGGCCGGGTGCCGTAGATGAGGCGACTCCAGAGGTCCCGCCCGAGCTGGTCGGTCCCCAGCCAGTGGGCCGAGGAGGGCGGCGACAGCCGGCAGGTGAAGTCCTGGACGTTGGGGTCGATGCCCGCCAGCCAGGGGGCCACGATCGCCACCAGGATCATGAGCAGGACCGCCGCGATGCCGAACAGGGTCATGGGGCTGCGCAGCGCCCGGTCGAGGCCGCGGTAGTAGCTGCCGCAGCGGGCCTGCCACGCCGACGCCGGCGCTTCGTCGTTCAACCATGTACGCAGAGTCGTCATCGCACCCTCGGATCCAGCCAGTATCCGAACTGGTCGCTCACGGCGTTGAGCGCCACGAAACAGAAGCCGATCAGGAGCGTCCCCCCCAGCACGGCCGTCACGTCGGCGGTGAAGAGCGCGTTGGTCACGTAGAGGCCGATTCCCGGCCAGGAGAACACGCTCTCGGTGAGCACGGCCCCCTCCAGGAGCGTCGCGTAGGAGAGCGAGATGACCGTCACGAGCGGCGCCGCGATGTTGGGCAGGACATGGAGCCAGAGCAGGCGCGTCTCCGTGGCCCCCTTGACCCGGGCAAACAGCACGTATTCCTTTCCGAGCTCCTCCAGCACGAAGGCCCTCGTCATGCGGGCGATGTAGGCCATCGACATGTAGGCCAGGAGGAGCGCCGGAAGGATCAGGTGGGACAAGGCGTTGCGCATCGCCTCCCAGTTCCGGTCCCGCAGCGTGTCGATGAGCATGAAGTTGGTGCTCGACTGCAGGGTGTATTTCCAGATGTCGTCGATGCGTCCCGGACCGGCCACCAGCTTCAGCTTGGCGTAGAAGAGGAGCAGCCCCATCAGGCCCATCCAGAAGATGGGGACCGAATAGCCGACCAGGGAGAGGACGCGCACGTACTGGTCGACCTTGCCGTTGTGCCGCTGGGCGGCCCACATCCCGAGCGGCACGCCGAACAGCACCCCCAGCACGATGGCCACGGTGGCGAGCTCGACCGTCGCGGGGAAGTACTGGGCCAGGTCCTCGACGACGGGCCGCCCCGTGCTCGTGGAGACCCCCAGGTCGCCCCGGGAGACCTTGCCGAGGTAGCGGCCAAACTGGACGTAGAGCGGCCTGTCCATGCCCATCTCGACGTAGACGGCGTGGTAGGCCTCGGGCGAGGCGTGATCCCCGACCACCCTCAGCACGGGGTCGATGGGCGAGGCCTTCTGGATCAGGAAGGTGATCAGCAGCAGGCCCACCACCGTCAAGGCGAACGTCAGCAGCGCCCTCGTCGCGCCGCGCGCCAGCGATCGCGCGAACATCCATCGTTTCATTCACCGCTCCTGATTCATGATGACCGGGTGGCCCGCCCGAGGGTCCGGAAGATCCCCGGGCAGGCCGTCGGCGGTCACTTGCTCACGCGCTCGTAGTAGACCTGGTCCGCGTTGAGGCCCTGCACGTAGCCCTTGACGTTGTTCCGGAGGGCGACCTGGTCGGTGGCCTGGAACATGACGACCAGCGGGGAGTTCTTCTGCACGACGCGCTGGATCTCGGCGTAGAGCTTCGCTCGCTTGGCCGGGTCCTTCTCCTGCACGGCGGCCTCGGACTTGTCCGTGAGTTCGGGGATCTCCCATCCGTTGCGCCAGGCGATCGTCTTGGAGCCGTCGTCGCGGTTCATGGCGAAGGCGCTCGCGTTGGAGTGCGCGTCGAAGTAGTCGGGGATCCAGAAGCAGATGGCCGCCTCATGCCCGTGGGAGCGGATCCGGGAGTAGAACTGGCTGCCCACCTCCGGCACGATCTCCAGCTTGACGCCCGCCTGGGCGAAGCTGGCCTGGATGGACTGGGCCATGTCCAGGAACGGCGGCTGGTTGATGATGTCCAGCGTGATCTTCAGGTTGTTCAGGCCGGCCTTCTCCAGGATGCTCTTGGCCTTGGCGGGGTCGAACTTGTAGGGGTTGTCCTTGGCGGCGCCGGGGAAGCCGACGGGCAGGAAGTTCTGGTGCACCTGGAACTGGCCCTTCAGCAGCCGGTTGGCGATGCCGTCGTAGTCGATCATCCAGCGGGCGGCTTCCCAGAGGGCGGGGTTCTTCAGGGCGGGGTTGGTCTTGCTGACCGTGTCCAGGGCCAGGAAGTAGAGCGCGGCCGAGGGCACCGCCAGGAGCTTGAGGCCGGGCTTGCCCTTCAGGGCGTTGATCTGGTCGGAGCCCAGGTCGCGGGCGATGTCCGCATCCCCCTGTTCCACGAGCAGGCGGCGCGTGACCGGATCGGCGACGTTCTTGAGGATGATGGAGGAGAGCAGCGGCGCGCCGCCGGGGCACTTGGCGTTGGCTTCGAGCACCAGCGCCTCGTTCGGCTTGAAGGTCTTGATGAAGAAGGCCCCGCTCCCCGCCGAATGGGTCTTCAGCCAGGCGTTGCCGAAATCGCCGCCGGCCTCGTGCTTCATGGCTTCCTTCTGGTCCACGATGGACGCGATGGGCGCCGTGAAGATGTTCAGGGCGAACCCCGGGCCGACCTTCAGGGGCCAGGACAGGGTGACGGTGGAGTTGTCGACCTTCTTCAGGTGGGAGTCCACGTTCTCCGGCGTCCAGCCCAGCTCGCCCAGGATGAAGGCCGGCCCCTTCTTGAGCTTGACCGCCCTGGACATCGAGAAGATGACGTCCTCGGGCCGCACGGGGTTCCCTCCGACGAAGGACGCGCCGGGCTTGATCTTGAAGGTGATGCTCTTGCCGTCGGCACCCGTCTGCCAGCTCGCGGCCAGGGACCCCTGCAGCTCGGTCTGCCTGGCGGGATTGGACCGCACGAGCCGCTGGTAGATGCTGTTGAAGGACTGGACCGTGGTCAGCTCGAACCCCTCCGCCGGGTCGAAGCTGACCGCGTCGGCGATGGACTGGGCCACCACCAGCGTCTTGGCGGGAGTGGCGGCGGAGAGGCCGGCACCTGCGACCAAGAGGGATAGGACGGCAAGACGGGTAAGTTTGTTCTTCATGCGCCTCTCCTGTTTATCAGTTCCGATGCCATGCATCGGGGTGGTCGTGAACAGCGGGGAATCCGGCAAGGGGAATCATTCCGCTTCCGGGAAGGGGGGCTTGTCGCCCAGGGCCGGCTCGGGGGCCGACAGGTTCTCGTCGTCGAACACGGGCAGCGTGCTCGCCCAGATGATCTCGGACGCCGCGCCGCTCCCGTTGGCGATCTGGTGGGAACGGTGGGAGTCGATGTGCATGGAGTCGCCCGCCTCCAGGTGGTAGAGCTGGTGGTCCACGGTGTAGTCGATGCTTCCGGACAGCACGAACAGCAGCTCTTCTCCGGGGTGCGACTCGAAGCCCGAGGTGTAGCCCTTCGGCACCCGGATCTTGAGCGCGTGGAGGCAGCTGCCGGGGAACGACGTCGACAGCCGTTCGTAGTGCATGCTCACGCTCTCCACACTGTAGTCCTGGCGCTTCCCCTGGTGGGTGTCGGCGGAAGGCTGGGGGGGCTGGGGCACGATCTCCCGCAACGGGACTCCCAGGGCCTTGGCGACGCTCACCAGGGAGGACAGGGTCACCCCGGAGAGGTTGCGTTCCATCTGCGAGAGGAACCCGGCCGTCAGGCCGGTCTGGGCTGCCACCTGCTGCAGGGTCATGCTCTTCCCCCGACGCAAGGCCCGAATCCGCTCTCCGACATGCTCGGTCATACAGCGCTCACAGGAACCGGGGTTTCACGGCAGGCCAACAGGAAGGCATCGCGGTTGCGCGCGGAAGGCAGCACGCAGCCAAGGAATATTTAAGTCTCGCTTAAATTTAAGTCAAGCTAAATTCGAAGGTTCGGCCCACCAAGTTTCATTCATGAACGATTCCAGATCTTCGTGGCAAGCTCTGGGAGGAGGCCGCGATGATCGGACAGCTCAGGGAAGTGCTTTCGAGGGATCCGGTGCGCGGCGCGAACCTGCTGAACTTCGCCGGGCGCTACGAACTCGAGTCCTGCCGCATCCTCGGCGCTTCCGTCCTGGCGCGGGGGACGAGCGACCATGCCTGGGTCTACCTCCTCCCCGCCAGCCGGGCCGAGGGAGCCCGGCTGCTGGACGAGTTGACCCCCGAGGACCATTTCCTGGTGGGTTTCGATGCGTGGCTGCTGGAAGCCCTCAAGGAACGCTTCCGGATCGAGTGGACCCTGGCCTGCATGAAGCTGGCCTGGCCCGCCGGACGGTCCCCGGAGCCGCCCACGCGCCCGGTCCGGCGGCTCGTCGACGAGGATGCCCCCTACATCTTCGAACATTCCGACTACCAGGCCTTCACGGACGTCCCCTACATCCTGGACCAGATCCGCCGGGGCATCGGTGGGGGGATCGAGGGCCCCGGCGGCGCCCTGGCGGCCTGGGCCCTGACCCACGACGACGGTGCCATCGGGTTCCTGCACGTCCTGGAACCGTTCCGGAAGATGGGCTTCGGGATGGCCGTCACGAACTGGATGATCCGACGGGTCCTGGACGAGGGGCGGGTCCCCTTCGTCCACATCGAGGGTTCGAACGAGAAGTCGCTCGGCCTGGCCGCCAGGACGGGATTCGTTCCCGCCGGGGAGGTCTGGTGGGTGAAGGGGGACCTCCGCCAGGGTTGATTTTTCCAAGGGGAATCCTGAAAAACCGGGGTTCCATCGTTCTTCGGACGTGGCACAATCGGGGGCCTCATCCGAGGGAGACAGCCATGACCACCTCCGACGCCCCCGTGATCCGGGCTCCCCAGGGGACTCACCTCCACTGCAAGGGCTGGGTGCAGGAGGCGGCCCTGCGCATGCTCATGAACAACCTCGATCCGGACGTGGCCGAGCGCCCGGAGGACCTGGTCGTCTACGGGGGCCTGGGGAAGGCGGCCCGGAACTGGGACTGCTTCAACGCCATCGTCAAGGAACTGAAGCACCTGGAGGCCGACCAGACCCTGCTGGTCCAGAGCGGCAAGCCCGTGGGTATCGTGAAGACCCATGCCGACGCGCCCCGCGTGCTCATCGCCAATTCCAACCTGGTGCCCCGGTGGGCGACCTGGGAGGTCTTCCGGGAACTGGACCGCAAGGGCCTGATGATGTACGGCCAGATGACCGCCGGAAGCTGGATCTACATCGGCTCCCAGGGCATCGTGCAGGGCACCTACGAGACCTTCGCCGAGGCGGCCCGCCAGCATTTCGGAGGCACGCTGGCCGGGACCTGGACCCTCACCGCGGGCCTCGGCGGCATGGGCGGCGCCCAGCCTCTGGCGATCGCCCTGGCGGGAGGCGCCAGCCTCTGCGTGGAGGTGGACCGGAGCCGCATCGAGAAGCGCATCCAGACCCGCTACCTGGACGAGTGGACCAGCGACCTGGAGGAGGCCCTGCGCCGCGTGAAGCGGTATGCCGCCGAGAAGAAGGCCGTCTCCGTCGGTCTCCTCGGCAACGCCGCGGAGGTGCTGCCCGAGTTGCTGAAGCGGGGCGAGAAGCCCGACCTCCTCACGGACCAGACTTCGGCCCACGACGAATACAACGGCTACGTGCCGGCAGGGATGAGCTTCGAGGAATCCCTGGAGGCCCGCCGGGCCGACCCGGAGGCCTTCGCCGGGCGGGCGCTGGCCTCCATGCGGATCCACGTGGAGGCCATGCTGGCCCTCCAGGAACGGGGCAGCGTCACCTTCGACTACGGCAACAACATCCGAGCCCAGGCCCAGCGCGCAGGCTGTCCCGGCGCCTTCGGCTTCCCCGGGTTCGTCCCCGCCTTCATCCGGCCGCGCTTCTGCGAGGGGGCCGGCCCCTTCCGCTGGGTGGCCCTCTCGGGCGACCCGGAGGATATCCGGGCCACGGACGAGGCCATGAAGGAACTGTTCCCGCAGAACGCGAGCATGATCCGCTGGCTGGAGCAGGCCCGGGAGCGGATCGCCTTCCAGGGCCTCCCCGCCAGGATCTGCTGGATCGGCGCGGGAGAGCGCCACCTGGCGGGCCTGAAGTTCAACCAGCTGGTGCGGGAGGGCCAGGTGAAGGCGCCCATCGTCATCGGCCGCGACCACCTGGACAGCGGCTCCGTGGCGAGCCCCAACCGGGAGACCGAAGCCATGAAGGACGGCTCCGACGCCGTCTCCGACTGGCCCTTCCTCAACGCCATGGCCGCCGTCGGCGGAGGCGCCTCATGGGTCTCCATCCACCACGGCGGCGGCGTGGGCATGGGCTACAGCCAGCACAGCGGCGTCGTGGTCGTGGCCGACGGCACGGAACGCGCCGACCGTTGCCTGGCGCGGGTCCTCTGGAACGACCCGGCCCTGGGCGTCTTCAGGCACGCGGACGCCGGCTACGAGCGCGCCCGGGAGCACGCGAGGAAGATCGGGCTGCACGTGCCCATGGGCGCGTAAGGGCCCGGGAAACCCCGGGGGAAGCGGGACATTCCATGGAATCCGGGCATCGGCCGAGTCAGTTCAGCCGCCCTTCCAGCCTGCGCGCGGCGTCTTCCGCATCCTGTCGTGTGTTCCCCAGGACGAAGCCCGTGACAATGTGGCGGCCTTCGGCGAGGGGATGTTTCTCGCCGTTGAACAGCCGCGTGGGGACGAACCAGCCGTCGCCGATGGGCGCCTCCAGGCGCTCGGCCAGGTCCTTGAACGGCCCGCCGGGAGAGGTCTGGAAGGAACGGCTCACCCGGAGCCCGGACCGGGCCGCCGCGGAATCATGGAGCAGCAGCTGGTGCGTGGAGGCGTTGATCCGGAAGTTCGGGTCGAAGACGAGCAGCCTGCCGTCGCGCCCCAGGCCGATGTCCAGCCCCGCGACGCCCCGGAATCCGAGCGCCTGGGCGGCCATGCCCACCGTCTCCGCCAGGGCCTTCCCCTCCAGGGGAAAGGAGGCGTCAGGGTCGATCAGGCTTCCGCACTGACGGGCCGGCGCGCGGAAGAGCTGTTCCGCCCCGCCGAAGCAGACCGCGCCGGTATCGTTGACGGCAATGCCGGCGCACCAGCAGCCCGCGAGGTCGACGGCCTCCTCGACGATCACCGCGGGAACACCCTCGCGATGTTCATGAAACCAGCACCGGGCATCCTCGAACTCCGGCTTGCCGGGACATGGACGGACGGCGAAGCCCCATCCAGTCGCGGCGTCTCCGGCCGACTTGAGGAAGACTGGACCGGAAGGCTCGAACTCCGCGAGCTCCTCGTGGCTCAGGATCCTCCGCAGGGGAAGATGCCGGGACGGCACCAGCCTTTCCAGGTTCGCCTTCGAGTTCAGGAACCGGTAGAGTGTCGGCGTCACGAGATGGGCCTGGTCCGGGAAGCGCCGTTCCGGAGGGGGATAGGACCAGAACAGCCGCTTCCCTTCCCGGATCAGTCCGTCGGCGAGGGCCTCGGCCTCGCCGGCGGTCCGGTAGATCCGGGTGTCTTCCTCGACCACCATCCCCGCGCGCCGGTAGACCGCGAACACCTCCGGCCCGGCCCCCGCCTCGTGGCGCACGGAGCTGCGGCCGTTCAGGGCCCCGGCCAGCAGGGTGGTGACCGTGTCCAGCAGCAGGTCCGTGAAGCCCAGCATCCGCGTCTGGTGGAGATTCGTGCGGGCCATGAACGCCGACCCCGGAGGGTAGAGCTGGTCGGCGGCCAGAGCGGAACGCAGCCCCGCCGTCATCTGGCGCCTCCCAGGATGTCCTCGAGCGCCATGGCGAGATCGCGCATCCGCGGCGTGTCCGGACCCCCCGTGGTGGTGGGCGTCTTGTTGATGTCCAGAAGGATGGGGCGGCCGTCCACCTCCACGTAGTCGAACTTCCCGAAGTCCCAGCCGTTCGCCTCGCGGAACGCTTCCAGTTCCGGGGGCGGATCCCCCAGGAATTCATCCTTCACGATGGACCCGGCCTTGACGACGGGATCCGTCGAATACATCCGGTAGGTGTAGCCCCGCTTCCCGAAGAACACCCATCCATGCAGGCAGTAGAGCCCGTCGCGCCGCTCAGGCGTGAAGCGCTCCACGAGGAGGTCCGGGTGCCTCCAGACCCACCCGGGGACGGCGGATATCGACGGCAGGACCGGATAGTTTCTCGGGGGAAGGCAGCGAGCCAGCCTCCAGTGCCGCCGCGCCAGCTTGCGGCGCTTGCGCTCGAAGAATCCTGGTTCCTGATCAGCCCGTTCCTGGATCCCGAAGGCATTCAGGTTGCTCTTCACGATGACCGACCCCTTCCATGGATCGCCCGGCAGGACCCGCAAAGACGAGAAGAGATGCTTGGAAATGTCCAGCACCCGGCTGTTCAGGAACGGGCGGCCCGCGGGGTTGCCGGGAACCGATCCCGGCACGATCCGGGTCCTGTCGATGTGGAGCAGGGCGAGGTCGATTCCTGGATCGATGTCCTGGACCGGGCCCGCCGTCACTGAATGTCCAGCACGCCTCCAGTGCCATGCAAGCCTGGATATCAAATAGCAATCAAAAAAGGGGACCAGTTTGTCAACGGCAATGTGGACACGATAGGTCATGAATAAAAATCCATAGGGTTGTTCGAATTCATGGAATCCGGATCATCATGTGACAATCTGGCTTTTTCGATGAACCTATAGGATAACTTCGTCCCTGGGGCTGGTCATCCTCTCCATGTCCTGGCCATGGTGGCCCGCTTCCAGGATCCGCATGGGAGGGACCATCCCGTGTCCGAACTCAACGCCATCGTGACGCAACGCATCGACTTCGCCCCGGGCCTGATGATCCTGAGGGTGGCTCCGGACGGCTGGCAACTCCCGGCCTTCAAGGCCGGGCAGTATGCCTCGCTGGGCCTTCCCGCTTCCGCGCCCCGGGTGGGCGGAGCCACGCCGGAAGCCCCCTTCTCTTCCCCGGACACCTTCATCCGCCGGGCCTATTCCATCGCTTCCTCGTCCCGCGAACGGGAATACCTCGAGTTCTACATCGCCCTGGCGAGGAGCGGGGCCCTCACGCCGAGGCTCTTCGCACTCCAGGTCGGGGACCGGGTGTTCCTGTCGCCCAAGGCCACCGGCATGTTCACGCTGGACCAGGTCGCGAGGGACCAGCACCTCGTCTTCATCGCGACGGGGACCGGCCTCGCCCCCTACATGTCCATGATCCGGACCCATGTCGAGGCCGGTGGTCCCAGGAAGGTCTTCGTGATCCACGGGGCGCGCAATTCCTGGGACCTCGGCTACCGAGCCGAGCTGTTCCATCTCCAGCGCTTCGCCCCGAACTTCACCTACCTGCCCGTCATCGACCACCCTGACGAGGAGGCGGTCCCCTGGAAGGGCCAGACCGGCTACGCCCAGGACGCCTGGAGGCAGGGGGTCGTGGAGCGGGCCTGGGGCTTCAAGCCCTCGCCCGCCAACTCGCACATCTTCCTCTGCGGGAATCCGCGTATGCTCGAAGCCATGAGGGAGATCCTGGCGAAGGAGGGCTTCTCGCTCCACAGCCGGCAGGCCCCGGGCCAGGTCCACCTCGAGGAAGCATAACGGAGGCTCCGAACGTCATGAAACCGGCCCTGCTCGTCGTGGACATCCAGAAGGCCTTCTTCTCGGAGGATGACGTCACCACGGCATCCCTCCGCAGGGCCGTCGAGTACGCCAATGCCGCCATGCCTCTTTTCCGCGAGAAGGGTCTGCCGGTGGTCTGCGTGGTCCACGAGGATCCAGGGGAAGGCCTCGTGCCCGGTTCGGACGGGTTCGAGCCTCCCGAAACGCTGCGCTTCGAGCCGGGCGATCTCCGGATCGTGAAGCGAACGGGCAGCGCCTTCGCCGGAGGGACGGGACTCGGCGACCGCCTGCGCGCCCTGGGGGTCGACGCGGTGGTGATCCTGGGGTTCTGCGCGGAATACTGCGTGCTGTCCACATGCCGGGGCTCGAGGGACGAGGGCTTCACGTCCATGTTGCTCCGGGACGCCCTGGCCTCGGGCCATCCGGAACGCATCTCCTTCGTGGAGGCCGTCAACGACGGGCTGACCTTCGGGACGCTCCGGTATCTCCTGGGCTGAACGGAAACGAGGGGCCGAAGCCCCCCGTTCCGCGGACACCTTCGGCTTGCGCTCAGCCCGCGCCCATCAGGGCCAGCAGCACGCCGCCGGCCACGACGCTCGCCACCTGCCCGGCAGCGTTGGCGCCCATGGCGTGCATGAGCAGGAAGTTCTCGAAGTCGTCCTCCTGGGCCACGCGCTGGACGACGCGCGCGGCCATGGGGAAGGCGCTGATGCCCGCGGCCCCGATGAGGGGATTGAACTTGCCGCCGGTGAACATGTTGAGGATCTTCCCGAAGATGAGCCCCGCGGCCGTGTCGAACGCGAAGGCCAGGATGCCCAGGATGAGGATGGCGAGCGTGCTGGGCTTCAGGAACTGGGTTCCGACCATGGTGGAGCCGATGGCCAAGCCCAGGAAGAGGGTCACCGCGTTGGTGATCTCGTTGGAGGAGGCCTTGGTCAGCCGTTCCACGGCCCCGGATTCCTTCATGAAGTTGCCGAGCATCAGCATGCCGATGAGGGGCGTGGCGAAGGGCACCAGGGTCCCGACGATGAGGGTCACCACGATGGGGAAGAGGATGCGCGTGGTCCGGGAGATGGTCCGCTGGCTGTAGGGCATGCGGATCAGGCGCTCCTTCTTGGTGGTCAGGAGCCGCATGATGGGCGGCATGATGACGGGCACCAGGGACATGTAGCTGTAGGCGGCCACCGTGATGGGGCCGAGCATGTGGGGCGCCAGCTTGCCCGAGACGTAGATCGAGGTCGGGCCGTCGATGGCGCCGATGATGCCGATGGAGGCGGACTCGTTCTTCGTGAAGCCGAGGGCGAGGGCGAACAGCAGGGTTCCGAAGATCCCGAACTGGCCGGCGGCGCCCACCAGCACCATCTTGGGATTCTCCAGGAGCGGCCCGAAGTCCGTCAGGGCGCCGATGCCTACGAAGATGAGCAGCGGGAACATCTCGTTCGTGACGCCCATGTGGTAGAGCACGCTCAGCAGCCCATCCTCGGCCAGCATGGGCGAGAGGGGCAGGTTGGCCAGCAGGCAGCCGGCTCCGATGGGAAGGAGCAGCAGGGGCTCGTAGTCCTTGACGATGGCGAGGTAGAAGAGCACCCCCGCGATGGCGATCATGACGAGGGATTGCCAGGAGACGTTGTTGACGCCCTGAAGCAATCTGGAAACCAGTTCTGCGTTCATGCGGTCACTCCCCGAAGAGCACGAGCACGTCGCCGTAGGCGACCGTTTGTCCTTCGGAGACGGCGATCTCGGAGACGACCGTATCCTTCGGGGCGCGGAGCGGGTTCACCATCTTCATGGCTTCCAGCTTGCAGAGGACGTCGCCCCGCTTGACGCGAGCGCCCACCTTGACATCGACCGACAGGATCACGCCCGGCATGGGGGCGGTGAGGCTCCCGACGTCCCCGGCGCCCTGGGAGGCGGCGGGCTTCGCGGCCTGGGGCCGCGGAGCGGCCGCAGGTTTCGGAGCGGCCGGCCGCGCGACCGGAACGGCACGCTCCCCGGCGGCGCCCCCGGCCGCCGGGCTGGCCCCGGCCTCGGGGAGGTCCATGCCGTCCACCAGCATCACGTCGAACTGGCGATCGTCGCAGGTCACTTCGAAACTGTCCGCGGACAGTTCCCGGACGTCGAGCAGGTAGGTCTTTCCATTCACTTCGATCGTATAGCGGCGCATGATGTCATCCTTTGTGGGTCCAGCTGTCCGTCTGGCGGGTCCGGCCTGCGGCCACCCAACGACTGGCGAAAATTTGGCTTCCTGGCACGGTCTTGCGCATCGAAGGTGCGGCCTGGCGTCGCTTGACGGCCACATGGGCCGCGACGGCGATCGTGATGGCGGCCAGCAGGTCGGGATCGACCTCCCCCTCGTGATGCACAAGGGCGTCCGCTTCCCCTGTCCCTTCGCCTTCGGAGCGTTCCTCGTCCGGCGCCTCTTCCTCTTCGCCGCCCTTCAGGAAGGGCAGACTGTCGATGTTCCCGATGAGGTACAGCACCAGCCAGAGGAGCGCCAGAAGGGCGAAGACGAGCCCCATGCCGATCAAGGTCACGTTCAAACCGAATCCCATGTTCTCCATGGCCGCCTCCTACGACGGCAGCAGCCCGTGCTTGCGCGACGGGTTGAGCTGGACCTTGGTGCGGAGCACTTCCAGGGCATGGATCAGCCGGGGGCGGGTCTCGCGGGGCTCGATGACCTCGTCGATCTGGCCCACGTCGGCGGCGCGGTAGGGATTGAAGAACTTCTCCCGGTAGTCCTCGATGAACGTCTTCTCCACGGCCTTGGGATCCTCCGCCTTCTTGATCTCCCGTCCGCGCAGGATCTTGACGGCGCCCTCCGCGCCCATGACGGCGATCTGCGCGCTGGGCCAGGCGAAGTTGAGGTCGCAGCGCATCTGCTTGGAGCTCATGGCCACGTACGCCCCGCCCATGGCCTTGCGCAGGACCACCGAGATCTTGGGGACGGTGGCGGCACTGTAGCCGTAGAGGATCTTGGCGCCGTGCCGGATGATGCCCCCGAACTCCTGCTCGACGCCGGGCAGGAACCCTGGCGTGTCCACGAAGGTGATGATGGGGATGTTGTAGGCGTCGCAGGTCAGCGCGAAGCGGGCGATCTTGTCGCTGGCGTCGATGTCGAGGGCCCCGGCGAGATGCATGGGCTGGTTGGCCACCACCCCCACGCAGAACCCGTCCAGGCGGGCGAAGCCCACCACGGCGTTCGTCGCCCAGCCGCGGTGGATCTCCAGGAAGCTGTCCCGGTCGAAGACCCGCGCCAGGACCTCGCGCACGTCGTAGGACATGCGGTCGTCGGCGGGCACCAGGGTGTTCAGTTCCTCGTCCATGCGCTCCGTGTCGTCGTAGGGAGCGACCTGGGGGGGATCGTCATGGTTGTTCTGGGGGAGGTAGCCGAGGATCTGCTTCACCTGCTCCAGGGCTTCCGGCTCGTTCGCGGCCACGCAGTGGACCACGCCGCTCTTGGTGCTGTGCATGTCGGCGCCGCCGAGTTCCTGGACACCCACGTCCCGGCCGGTGACGGTCTTGATGACCTCGGGGCCGGTCAGGAACATGAAGCTCGTGTCCCTGACCATGATCACGAAGTCCGTGAGGGCCGGGGAATAGACCGCGCCTCCGGCGCAGGGACCCATGATCACCGAGATCTGGGGAATGACCCCCGAGGCCAGGACGTTGCGCATGAAGACCTCGCCGTAGGCGGCCAGGCTGCTGACCCCTTCCTGGATCCGCGCGCCGCCGGAGTCGTTGAGGCCGATGAGGGGGATGCCGCTTTCCAGGGCGAGATCCTGGATCCGGCAGATCTTGTTGGCCTGGATCACGCCGAAGGAGCCGCCGAGGACCGTGAAATCCTGGGCGAAGACCGCGACGCGGCGGCCGTTGATGCGGCCGAAGCCGGTGACGACGCCGTCCCCGGGGAACCGCTGGTCCTCGAGGCCGAAATCCACCACTTCGTGGGTCGCAAGGGCGCCGATCTCCTGGAACGAGCCCTTGTCCAGGAGCAGGGCCAGGCGCTCCCGTGCCGTCAGCTTCCCCTTCGCGTGCTGCTGTTCGACACGTTCAGGGCCGCCGCCCTGAAGCGCCTTTTCACGCATCTCGCGCAGTTTCCCCAGATCGTCGTGCATGCGGACTCCACATGAAGAGAAAGTTTCATTTACGGACGGGAATCCGGAGGATTCGAGCCCATCAGACCGCTGGAATCAGTCCTTTCGAAAGATCGCAGGACCATGTCACCCGAATGATTTTACAAACGCCGGGAGTGCATTCATGTAAATTTTTTTCGCAGACAGGCCACATCACCTCATCCGTGAAATATAAATCAAGTATTACATCAACTTATATACCCAATCCGCCCGGATGCATTATGAACGTTGTGACCATGGTCATGATCACTTGATGAATAGGTATGACTTTCGGCATATCCATTGGCGGCTGGGACAAGGGAGGATCGGCGACTATCTTGATCTTCCCAGGGAGAAGTTCCAATCCTCTCTTTGTCATCGCCGCGAGGGATGAGGCACGATGAAGGGCATGGAAAAGACCGGGCCTGCCCTCCATCAGGAAACGTGGTCCCTGGAAGGGACCTATACCGAGCGGGATCTCAGGGTTTTTGCCGCCTTCCTGGCGAGGCGGGTGGCCGGCTCCAGGATCTGGGCGCTGGGAATGTTCATGGCGCTCCCCTTGCTCTGGATCGGCCCCTTCCGCACCGCGTGGCCCTTCGTGGTCCCCGGCCTCGTCGCGGTGGCGGGCTTCCTCCTCCTCCTGCGCTTCGTGATCCTCCCGGCCCGGCTCTACAAGGCCGCCTCCAGGCTTCCGGGCGTCTTCGCCCCGCGCCGCATCACGATCGACGACCAGGAGGTCAGGAACACCTCGGAGGCGGGGAGTCACACCTTCCGGCTCGCGGACATCCAGGAGGTGGTCCCCGCCCCAGGGCACCTGTTCGTCATGGTCCGGCCCAAGCAGGGGATTCCCATCCCGAGGGCCTGGGTCGGGGACGCGCGGCGCCAGGCGAGGCTCGCGTCCCACCTGGCGCCGCGAGGCCGGGCCAGGTCCTGAGGTCAGGACTCGGCGGGAAGGCTGAGCACCGCGCCCCGGTTGGCGCTGGTCACGAGGCTCGCGTAGCGGCCGAGCCATCCCCGGACGATCCTGGGGCGGGGCCTCGTCCAGGCGGCGCGCCGGCGTTGCAGTTCGGCCTCGTCCACCCGCAGTTCCAGGCTCCGGGCGGGGATGTCGATGCGGATGCGGTCCCCGGTCCTGACGAGGGCGATGGGGCCGTCCTCCATGGCCTCGGGGCTCACGTGCCCGATGCAGAGGCCGGCGGTGCCGCCGCTGAAGCGCCCGTCGGTGATGAGGGCCACCTGCCTGCCGAGCCCCTGTCCCTTGATCATGGACGTGGGCGAGAGCATCTCGGGCATTCCCGGTCCCCCCTTGGGTCCCTCGTAGCGGATCACCACGACGTGGCCGGGCATGACCTTCCGCGCGGCCAGGGCGGCCAGACATTCATCCTGGCCGTCGAAGACCAGGGCCTCCCCCTCGAAAACGAAGCAGCCCGGGTCGACGCCCGCGCTCTTCACGATCCCGCCCTTGGGCGCCAGGTTGCCGAAGAGCACGGCCAGGCCCCCATCCGCGGTGTAGGGGCTCTCCAGGGAGCGGATCACCTGGGCGTCCCGGATCTGCGCGTCCGCGATCGACGCCCCGAGAGTCCGCCCCGCGACCGTCATGCACTCCAGGTCCACGAGGCCGGGCTTGCGGGAGATCTCCTTCAGGATCGCGCCGATGCCCCCCGCCCTGTCCACGTCCTGGATGTGCACATCGGGCACGGAGGGCGAGACCTTGCAGATGCAGGGCGTGGCGGCCGAGATCTCGTTGAGGCGCTCCAGGGGATAGTCCACGCCCGCCTCGTGGGCGATGGCGAGCCCGTGCAGCACCGTGTTCGTGGAGCCGCCCATGGCCATGTCCAGGACGAAGGCATTGTCCAGGGAGGCCCGGGTCACGAGGTCGCGCGGCTTGAGGTCCCGCGCCAGCAGCTCGAGGACCTGCCTGGCCGAGGCCCTGGCCAGTTCCAGCCGGCGCGGGTCCACGGCCGGGATCGTGCCGTTCCCGGGCAGCGCCAGCCCGATGGCCTCGAGCAGGCAGTTCATGGAATTGGCCGTGAACATGCCCGAACAGGAGCCGCAGGTGGGGCAGGCGCCGGCCTCGAGGGCGCCGAGTTCGGCCTCGGTCATCTCGCCGCTCTGGACCTTGCCCACGCCTTCGAAGACGGTGATCAGGTCGCTGGCGCCGCCGTCCGGCCGGGTCCCGGCCAGCATGGGTCCGCCGCTCACGAAGATCGTCGGCACGTTCACGCGCAGCGCGCCCATGAGCATGCCCGGCGTGATCTTGTCGCAGTTGGGGATGCAGACGAGGGCGTCGAAGCAGTGGGCCATGGCCATGGTCTCCACGGCGTCGGCGATGAGCTCCCGGCTCGGCAGGGAGTAGCGCATGCCCAGGTGCCCCATGGTGATGCCGTCGTCCACGGCGATCGTGTTGAACTCGAAGGGGACGCCCCCGGCCTCCCGCACCGCCTCCTTGACCGCCGCCGCGAAGGCGTTCAGGTGCATGTGGCCCGGCACGATGTCCGTGTACGAATTCGCTATGCCGATGAAGGGCTTGCCGAAGTCCTCCTCCCTGACGCCGGCCGCCCGCAGCAGGCTGCGGTGCCCGGCGCGCTCCACGCCCTTCTTCACGATGTCCGATCGCATGGCCGCTCCTCTGTCCTGATCTTACCTGCCGGCGGCCGCGGGCAGCGATTGGGAAAGCTTATGCGGCGATTACCGGGCCGGCGCGCTACGCCCTGGTCCGGAGCTGCAGCGCGAGGACGCCGGAGATGATGAGGAGGCCGCCGAGGACCTGGGTGGGCGAGATGCGCTCGGCCAGGAGCAGGCAGGAGAGCAGCACGGTGATGAACGGCTCCAGGGTGCAGATGATGGAGGCGCGGCTGGCCCCGACGAGGCGGATCCCGGCGAGGAAGCAGACGATGCCGAGGAAGGTGGGAAGCAGCGTGATCCCCAGGATGGCGGCCCAGCCCTGGGGCGGAAGCGTGCCCTGGAGCGTGCGGGTCGCCAGTCCCCAGGCCGTGAAGGCGAGTCCGGTGGAGCCGCAGATGTAGGCCGCCGCCACGAGGGGATCGAGGTGCTTCAGCAGGCGGTTCCCGAGGACGATGTAGACGGAGTAGATGAAGGCCGCCGAGAGGATGCACGCGGCGCCGGCGGGCTGGATGCCCGCGAACGTGACGCCGAGCACCAGGTAGAGCCCTCCCAGGCAGACCAGCAGCGCCAGCGCCTTCATCGGCTCCATGCGTTCCTCCCGCAGCAGGAAGGAGAGGAGCGTGACGATCGCGGGATAGGTGTAGAGCAGCATCCCCGCGAGGGAGGCCGGCGCGAAGCGCAGGCCGATGGCGAACAGCAGCGACATCCCGCCGTAGCCCAAGGCGCCCATGGCGCAGAGGGCCAGCACCTGCGGGAGCGGCAGGCGGACCGGGATCCGCCGGAGCCTCAGCCACAGGAGCAGGAGCAGCGCCGCCAGCACGAAGCGGACGCTGATGATCGTGGTGATGTTCGCGCCGGCCGCGTAGGCGAACTTGAGGAAGATCCCCAGGGTCGCGGAGCACGAGGCCGAGACGACCACGACGGCGGCACCCTTGGCTTGCTGGTTCGACACTGGCTTTCCTTTTCGCAACCCGTGCGCGGGCTCGCCTCGCTCTTCCAGCATGCCAGATGCCGCCGGGAAACCGTGCGCCGCAGTGGCACAATTGGAGTCCGCGGAGGCGTCATGATCATCCCCGACATCGACGAACTGGTGCTGGAATACGACGAGGAGGCCGGCATCGAGGAACTGGGCCGCCGCGTGCTCTCCCGCGGCCCCTGGACCACCGTGGCCTTCCTCGTCAGGACCCGCAGCGGACCGGACTCGGCGTGGGAAGGCCCCTGCCTCTGGCTGCACCGCTACCAGAAGGTGCCCCAGGGCTGGAAGCTGGTCAGCCGCTTCCACACGACGGAGAAGCGCCAGCTGGACGCCCTGCTGCAGGCGCTGTCGGACTGGGGGCTGGCCGAATCTGGACGGTGAGGAGGGCGCCGGCCTGATTCCTCAGGGGACCCGGGCGCGCATTCGTGAGATTCTGGAGAGTTCAGAGGAAACGCATGCCCGATATCGCCCTCAGCTTGGTCCGCGTCACGAAAGCCTTCGGGGCGAGCCCCATCCTGGACGAACTCACCCTGGGGCTCATGGTCGGCGAGAAGGTGGGGCTCATCGGACGCAACGGGGCGGGCAAGTCGACCCTGTTCAAGCTGCTGTCCCACGAGGACGTTCCGGATTCCGGCGAGGTGATCCTCACCCAGGGGCTCCGGGTGGCGAGGCTCTCCCAGGATCCCCACTTCCCGGCCGAGGCCACGGTGCGCACGGCCCTCGAGTGGGCGCTGGCGGACCACCGGGCCCTCATCAGGCGCCACGGCGAGATCCACGAGGCCCTGAACGCCGGATGCGACCGTTCCGCGGAGGAGCGCCTCCATGCCGAACTGGAGCGCGTGGAGCACCACCTTCGGCACATCGGCTGGGACATCGAGCCGCGGCTCAAGGAGGCCCAGACCACCTGGGGCCTGGCGCAGCTCGAAACCAGGGTGGAGAGCCTGTCGGGCGGCTGGCGCAAGCGCGTGGCCCTGGCCCAGGCCTGGCTGAAGGACCCGGACGTGCTGGTGCTCGACGAGCCCACCAACCACCTGGATCCCGAGCAGGTCGAGAAGCTGGAGGCGTGGCTGCAGCACTTCGGCGGGGCCCTCCTGCTCATCACCCACGACCGCCACCTCCTGGATTCCGTGGTGGACCGCATGCTGGAGCTGGAAGGCGGCCGCGTCACGAGCTACGAGGGCAGCTACAGCGACCACCTCCTCGAGAAGGCGGACCGGGAGTTCCGGGAATCGCGCTTGACGGAGCACATGCAGAACCGGCTGAGGCGGGAGATGGCCTGGCTGCACCGGGGCGCCAAGGCCCGGACCCGGAAGTCCAAGCTGAGGATCCAGGACGCCCTGGACCTGAAGGACGACGTGCAGGAGAGGACGCGGCTGACGACCCGGCAGGACCTGGTGTTCCAGGGCGGCGACACCCGCAGCGACGTGCTGCTCTCGGCCGAGGGCGTCCGCTTCGGCTACGGCGGCGGCCCGGAGCTGATCGGCGGCCTGGACCTCCTGCTCCAGCGCGGCCTGCGCCTGGCCATCCTCGGTCCCAACGGCTGCGGCAAGAGCACCCTGCTCAAGCTCCTGCTGGGGGACCTCGAGCCGTCCTCCGGCACCATCCAGCGCCATCCGAAGCTGTCGGTGTCGGCCATCTCCCAGGGCCGCGCCGAACTGGACGGCGCCGCGAGCATCCTGGACAATCTCGCGGACCGCGCGGCCGTGGTCGCCGTGGGCGGCACGACCATGCAGGCCCACGTCTACCTCACCCGCTTCGGCTTCGAGGTGGACCAGCAGGGGCGCCTGGCCTCCACGCTCTCGGGCGGCGAGCGGAACCGGCTCCTGCTGGCCCGGGCCATGCTCCAGCCGGCGGACCTGCTGGTCCTGGACGAACCTACCAACGACTTGGACATCCCCACCCTCCAGAACCTGGAAGAAGCGCTCATGGACTACCCCGGCACCCTCCTGCTGGTGAGCCACGACCGATTCTTCCTGGACCAGGTGGCCACCCACACCCTGGCCTGGAATCCCGACGGGGAGCCTCGGTGGGAACTCTACGAGGGCAATCCGGGCACCGTGCGGCGCCTGCGGGCCGAACGCGCCCAGGAGGAGGCGGCCGCGCGGAAGAAGGAGATCCAGAGGACCTCCCCGAAGGCCGAGCCGCGGAAGAACCGGAAGCCGGGCTTGACCCAGAAGGAGGCGCGCAGGCTCGCCGAAGTGGAGGCGCTCATGGCCGAGCTGAACACGCAGATGACCTCGCTGGACGGCATCCTCTTGGATCCAGGGGCCTTCCTGTCGGCCGATGCGCCGGGACACCAGGCGCTGAAGGACCGCGAGGAGGCCAAGGCGCGACTGGACGAACTCGAGCTGGAGTGGCTGGAACTGGAGGAGAAGCGGGATCAGGCCTGAGCCCGCTTCCCGGCGGGCGGAAGGCCCCCTTCCCCGTTCAGCAGCCTCCTGAATCGCACCCGTGCCTGTCCTTGTCCACCGGATCCAGCAGGCAGCCCTCCGGGTGTTCCAGAGGTTCGAGCTGGATGGTGGCGTGGTCGATGTCGAAGCGCTCGCGGAGCACGCGCGCGAGGGAGTGCACGACCCCCGGGTCGACGCCGGGCTGCACCACCAGATGCACGCTCAGGGCGGTGGAAGTCGTGCCGATGGCCCAGATGTGGAGGTGGTGGATGCCGCGGATCCCGGGGGATTCCAGCAGGAAGTTGCGGACTTCGCCCAGGTCGATGTGCCCGGGGACTGCGTCCAGGCTCAGGTCCAGGGCGCTCCGGAAGAGCGGCCAGGACCCGGCGAGCACGATCACGCCCACGACGAGGCTCACGGCCGGGTCCAGCCAGTTCCAGCCGGTGGCGAGGATGGCGGCGCCGGCCACCACGACCCCGAGGGAGACCCCGGCGTCGGCGAGCAGGTGCAGATAGGCGCCCCGGATGTTCAGGTCGCGGTGGTCGCTGCGCAGGAACAGCAGCGCGGACCCCAGGTTCACCACCGTCCCGACGCAGGCCACCACGATCATGGTCAGCCCCTGGGCCGGTTCGGGCGTGGCGAAGCGCCGCACGGCCTCCCACAGGATGCCCCCCACGGCCACCAGCAGCAGGCTGCCGTTGACCAGGGCCGCCAGGATGCCCGCGCGCCGGAAGCCGTAGGAGCGCCGGTCCGTGGTCGTGCGTCCCGCCAGCCAGGCCGCGGTCCAGGCGAGCCCGAGGGTCAGGACGTCGCCGAAATTGTGGGCGGCGTCGGCGACCAGCGCCAGGGAGCGGCTGCGGATGCCGTAGACCACCTCGACGACCAGGAACGCCACGTTGAGCGCGATGCCCAGCTTGAAGGCCCGGTGGGTGCCCTCGGCTTCGTGGACGTGGGAATGGGCGTGGGAGTGGCTGTGATGATGGGACATGGGAATCCGGAAGCATCCAGGGACTTCCCGGAAGCGCGATGCTTCACGATAGCCTCAATCCGCCTGCCCTGTCCCCGGTCAGATCCAGCCCGCGCGGACCAGGGCCAGGCTGCACGAGGCCACCACGATCCAGAGCGTCAGCCCGAGGATGAGGGGGCGCGGCCCGACCCGCCGCAGGCCCTGCAGGCTGATGCCGGTCCCGATGCCGAAGAGCGCCAGGGACATCCCCTTGCGGGCAAGCGCGACCAGGACGCTGCCGAGCCCGTGGATGCCGGGGAGCCAGGTGAAGACCGCCGCGACCAGGAGGAAACCGAGGATGAACCAGGGATGGCGGCGCGGAGCACCATTGTTGCGCGTCAGGGCCGCGGCGGCGAAGGTCAGCGGGACGATCCAGAGGGCCCGCGCCAGCTTCACCGTCGTGCCCACCTGCAGCGCCTGGGCGCCGTAGGCCAGGCCCGCGCCCACCACGGAACTCGTGTCGTGGATGGCCAGGGCGCTCCAGAACCCGAAATCCCGCTGGCCCATCCCCAGGGCGTGCCCGACGGCGGGGAAGAGCACGAGGGCCACGGCGTTGAGCAGGAACACGGTGGCCAGCGCGACGCTCGTGTCCTCCTCCGGCGCGTCGATGGCCGGAGCCAGTGCCGCGATGGCGCTCCCGCCGCAGATGGCGGTGCCCGCCGCCACGAGGAGGCCGGCCTTGCCCCGCACGCGCAGGAGCCTGGAGAGCAGGAATCCGAGCCCCAGCGTGGCCAGGATGGTGCAGAAGGTGAGCGCCAGGCCGTGGCGCCCCGCCTTCAGGACCACCCCCAGGTTCATGCCGGCGCCCAGTCCGACGATGCTCCACGCCAGGGCCCGCTTCGTCCAGGTCGCGACCGGCTTCGGCCACGGATTGCCCGCCAGGAGGGCCACCGCGACGCCCAGGAGGAGGGCGCTCCCGGGTCCCACCCAGGGCACGAGACAGGCGAGGGCCGCCAGGATGAAGATCGGCCGGGTCAGGGGGCGGGGGTTCGGAGTGTCCATGTCCCGAGCATGAAGTAGAATAATCATTATTTCTAATCGTTTAATGAGATGTATCATCAGTTTTTCGGATAATGCCCATGAACATCCTGGACTCCCGCAGGCTCGAGACCTTCCGCATGGTGGCTCTCTGCGGCCGCGTGTCCGAGGCTGCGAGGCATCTCAACCTCTCCCAGCCCGCCGTCACCGCCCAGGTGCAGCAGCTGGAGCAGGCGCTGGGCCGGAGCCTCTTCCTCCGCTCCCGGAGCGGGATCCAGCTCACGCAGGAAGGCCGGCGCCTCCTGGAGACCGCCGAGGCGCTCCACCGGCTCCTGGGGGAAGCGGAACGGGTCCTGGGCGAGCCGGGGCTGGAGACCGGACCTCTGCGCCTGGGCGCGAGCACGACCGCGGCGGCCTACGTGCTGCCCCAACTGCTGGCGGCCTTCCTGCGGCGGCATCCCGCCACCCACCTCCACCTGGAGGTCGGCAACACAGAACAAGTCCAGGCCTGGCTGCGGGAGGGCCGGGTGGACCTGGGAATGGTCGAAGGGCTGAGCCGCGCGCCGGGTCTTCGCCTGGAGCCCTTCCGGGACGACGACCTGGTCTGCGTCGCGCCCGGGAAGCCTCCGCGCGGCCAGATCCTCCCGGCCACCGTGGCCGATCTGGGCCGGGCCACCCTCCTGTGGCGCGAGCCCGGCTCCGGCACCCGGGCGGTGGTGGCCCAGGCGCTGGGCCGGCTCCGTCCTCCCAGGACGCCCCGTCCCGGAGACCCGGTCGTGGGCCACACCGAGGCCATCAAGCGGGCGGTGAAGGAGGGCATCGGGCTGGGCTTCCTGCCCCTCTGCGCGATCCAGGCGGAGCTGGCCAGGGGGGACCTCCAGGTCCTGCCCCTGCCGGGCCTCCGGATCCGGCGGGCCTTCTCCTGGGTGGTGCCCCCGGGCGGCGCCGCGGGGTCCGCCGCCCAGTTCCAGCGCCTGGCCACGGAGTTCGAGACGGAGTAGTCCGCCCGGGCCCCGGAAGGCCGCCTTCCCGATCAGTGGCCGTGGCAGGCGCAGAAGCTGCCGGTGGCCCGGGCGGCCAGCTTCCCGGAAGCGTAGGCCATGACGGCCTCCTCGGGCGCGAGGTCCTCCTGCACGAGACAGACCTGGATGCCGGCCGAACGCATCGCCTGGGCGGCCCCCGATCCCATCCCGCGGACGATCACGGCCTGGCAGTCGCCCAGCAGCTCGGCGAAGGCGCCGTGGTCGTGCCGGTGGGCATGGGCCTCGAGAGGATCCTGGAGGACGGTGGACGAGGGCCCCTGGCACTCCCGGTCGTGACCCTGGGCTCCGTGCTGGGCGTTCTCCCTCAGCTCCCGGCTCCCGATGGCTCCGCCCTCGCACGTGAAGACCAGGAAGGCCCTGCTCTTCCCGAAATGAGCCGAAATGGTTGTCCCGTCCATGGTGGGTACTGCGATCTTCATGACATGACCTCCCGGAACAGATGTTCCAGGAGAATAATGAGCATATGCTCTCCACTTGTCAAGGCGTGAAGCAGCGGGTCCTGCCTCCCGCATGGCCGGGATCCGCAGCCCTTCCGGCGCGGGGTGTGCGGCGAACCTCGAACGGCCCCAGGTCAGTCAGGCCTCCTCCCCTCCTTCGACCTGGAAGGTGCCGCCTTCGATCCGGAGGGCGCACCCCTCCACCAGCGCCTTGGCGACCTTCCGATGGGCGGCATCCAGCATCCGGCCGAAGGTGGCCCGGGAGACGCCCATGCGCCCGGCCCCCTCCTGCTGGTAGAGCCCCTCCAGGTGGGCCAGGCGCAGGGATTCCAGCTCCTCCAGCGTGAGCACCACCTCCTCGAGGACGGAAAGCGGAACGCCCCTCGGCTTGAAGTACCTGACGCCGGGAAGCTCGGCGATTCGCTTGCAGCAGGGCGGACGGGGCATGGCATCTCCAGGGAGGAGATATAGAGTCTGTGCCCGGACCCTGTCAAGTTCCACCGGACGGACGAAAAGAGGCGCCCGAAGGCGCCTCTTCCATCCTGTGTCCCCGGGCGGCTACTTCTTCTTCCGGGATGCCGCGATCTCGCCGACGGCGTGGATGGCCGCGTCGATGTGCTCCACGGTGTTGAAGACGCCGATGCCGAAGCGCACGGCGCCGTGGATCTTGTCGGTGCCAAGGTGCTCGTGGACCGCGGGCGTGCAGTGCAGGCCGGTGCGGCAGGCGATGTTGTAGTCGACGTCCAGCATGGTGCCGGTGTCCATGGCCTCCAGGCCGTCGATGTTGAAGGACAGGACGCTGATGCGCTCCTTGCCCGGCACGTCCTCGGCGCAGTAGAGGGTGACGCCCTCGATGGGCCGGAGGCCGTCCCGAAGGCGCGTCCAGAGGGCCATCTCGTGGCGGTGGATGGCCTCGAGGCCGATCTTCTGAACCCACTTCACGCCGGCGTTCAGGCCCGCGATGCCGGGCAGGTTCGGCGTGCCGTATTCCATGCGGTAGGGGTACTCGTCCAGGTGGTGGCGCTGGGCGCTCTTCACGCCAGTGCCGCCGGCGCGGGTGTGGGCGATCTCCACGCCCTCGCGCACGTACATCCCGCCGATGCCCATGGGGCCCATCAGGCTCTTGTGGCCGGTGAAGCAGATGATGTCGGCGCCGAGGTCGTCCAGCTTCACGGGGAGCATGCCCGCGCTCTGGCTGACGTCCAGGATCAGGGGAATGCCCCGCTCGCGGCAGACCTTGCCGACGGCCGCGACATCCTGGACGGTGCCGATGACGTTGGAGCCGTGGTTCATGACGACGGCCCTCGTGTCCTTCCTGAGATGGTCGATGATCTCCTGGGGATCCACATAGCCCTTGTCGTCGAAGTCGATCCAGTCGACCTTGGCTCCGTCCTGCTCGAGCTGCCAGAGCGGGCGGAGGGTCGCGTTGTGCTCGACGTGGGTGGTGACGACGTGGTGGCCCGGCTTGATGAGGCCGAAGATCGCCAGGTTCAGGGCGTCCGTGGAGTTGTAGCCGAACACCAGCCGGTTCGGGTCGGTCCCGCCGAAGAAGTTGGTCAGCAGCTTGCGCGTGTCGGCCACCAGGTTTCCCGCCTCGAGGCAGAGGTCGAAGCCGCTGCGGCCGGGATTCACGCCGTAGCTGCGGTAGAAGCTGTCCATGAAGGTGTAGGTCTCGTTCGGCTTGGGAAAGGACGTGGCGCCGTTGTCCAGGTAGATGATCTTGGTCTGGGGGACGTCCTCCAGCTTCAGGTAGGGACAGCTCGGGGTGGGGGTGGACATGGATGGGCTCCTCTGGTTGAAAACGGATCGGTGGCTGGTGTCAGTCTTCATCCCTTGCATCCTTGTTTGATCAGCTTTTTTACAAGGAGATCAGGGCACTGGATGGGGGAAAAATGCAAAAGATGTATTGAACAGGGATAAAAGGGATGAAAGGGATAAAAAAGCTTGGAAATCCTCGTCAGACGATGGCTTCCGCCACCATCTCGGCGACGGTCTTGATCTGGACGTCGAGCTTGTATTCCTTGTTGAGTTCCATGAGCTGGTCGATGCAGTTGTGGCAGGGAGCCACCACGACCTTCGCGCCCGTGGCCTTGATCTGTCCCGCCTTCACGCTTCCGGCCTGGATCCGGCGGGCCTTGTAGCGGGCCATGGAGAGCTGGCCGCCCCCGCCGCCGCAGCAGAAGTTCTCGGCGCGGTTGGGGGTCATCTCGGTGAAGGTCGTCACGGCCTTCCGCAGGATCCGGCGCTGCACTTCGCAGATCCCGCCGTGGCGCACCAGGTTGCAAGGGTCGTGCAGCGTCACGGGGACCTTGTTCCGCGAGGGGTCCAGCTTGATCCGGCCCTCCTCGATGTAGTCCTCCATCAGCTCGAGGACGCTCTTGACCTCGAAGGGATAGCTCTTCTGGAGCCATTCCGGCCCTTCCCAGCGGGCGGAGCCGTAGCCGTGGCCGCACTCGCCGATGACCAGGGTCGTGCAGCCCAGGCGGGCCATGGCGTCCACGAGATGCTGGGTGATGGCCCCCGCCTGCGGATCGTTGCAGTTGAACAGGCCGTAGTTGGTGAGGTCCCAGCCCCCGTCCGAGGCCATGGTCCAGTCCTCCTTGGCGGCCCAGAAGACCTTGGCGCTGGCCTGGAGGGAGAGCGGGAAGAACTTGGGCTCGCGGGGATTGACGGTGAAGAGGATCTTCGCGCCGTGCTTGTCCAGGGGCAGCTTCGCCTCGGGATCGCCGGTCTCCATCTGGAGTTCCTCCTCGATCCACTGGACCGTGTCGACCCAGTCCTCCCGGGTCATGGCCATGTTGTTGCCGAACTGCAGGGAGTTGTCCACCGTGGCCTGGAGGTCCGACGGGACCAGGCCCATGGCGGCCAGGGCGGCGCGCGCGGCCCTGAAGATCTTCGGCATGGCGATGCCGATGGTGCAGTTGATGGAGCAGCGGCCGCAGAGGGAGCAGCGCCCGAAGACGGCGTCCATCCAGGCCTTGGCCATCTCCCGGTCGAAGGGCTTGGCGCCGACCAGGCCGGGGGCGAGGCGCCCCATCGCGGTGAAGTTGTGCTTGAACACCGAGGCGACCACATCCAGCTTGTGGGCCGGCATGTTCTCCAGGACCGGTTCCGCCCGGTGGTAGTGGCAGGAATCGGCGCAGAGGCCGCAGTGCACGCAGCTGTTGAGGTAGGAGGCCTCCGCCGACTTCAGCTTGCCGCGGAAGACCTCCAGGCCCTTCCGGAAGTCTGCTTCGGTCAGGGCGTCCAGTTTCGCTTCGAGTTCGTCGAGTTCAGGCATGGGAGGCTCCGTCAGGCTTGGGGCGGAAAGGTTCCCCGCCGGCCGAAGAACGCGCCGAGGTGGTACCGGGTGGTGAAGAAGAAGCAGCAGTGCCGGATCTTCCCGAGGGGCAGGTAGAGCAGCAGGAGGCTGGCCTCGCCCATCCAGATGCCGGCCAGGGAGGGATCGAAGGTCCACCCGAGCGCCAGGGCGATGAAGAGCGAGCACAGCAGGTTGGAGATGAAGTCGTCCGGGCAGGAGAGCCCGCGGAGCTCCGCCTTGACGGCCCGTTTCCCGAGCAGGCTGAAGCCGCCGATCGCGCCCGCCAGCGTGAGCAGGCGCGCCAGGAGGAGCAGGGGCGCGGGGATTCCGAGGTCCGCGAGCGCCGCCAGCAGCAGGCCGAAGGCCGTGAACACGCCCGCGTGGAAGGACATGCCCAGGGCGTAGGAAAGCATGTTCATGCGGACGCTCTCCTTCGCCCAGGGGACCATGGCCTTGGTGAAGGCGTAGACGACCCCCTTGCCCGGATCCCCGGCGGCCTTCGAGTAGAGGATTCGCTTCCCGTAGCCCTTCACGTTCAGGTAGAGGCATGCGAGGGCGAGAACGGCCCAGACGCCCGAAAGGAGGACGAGGAGCTTCATGGCGCTACACGCAGCCGTCGGGCTTGGGCAGGCCGGCGAGCTTGCAGGCGCCCTTGGCGGGACCGCTCGGGAACAGCTCGTAGATGCGCTTCAGGGGCACGCCGGTGTTCTTGCACATGGCGCGCACCATGGGAGCGTTGTTGTTCTCGACGTAGTGCCGGCGGATGAAGCGGATCACGGACCAGTGGTCGTCCGTGAGCTGGTCCAGGCCTTCCTCGGCCTTGGCGAGCTGAACGGCCAGCTCTTCGTTCCACACGGCGGGATCCACGAGGAAACCTTCCTCGTTCTGCTCCACGTTCTGGCCGTTGAACACGATGGGGGACATGAAACCTCCGATGGGGAATCCGCCGATGAGCGGTCGTTTTCCGATGTGCTAAGTTTGTATGCACGATACAGGAGATTGTGTGCATGACAATCTGGGTTCCTGATCTTTCCGGATCGACGCAGCCAACATATATCGCTATTGTTGAAGCCATTGGAGATGCCATCAGGGTCGGACAACTCAGGCCCGGGGATCCCCTCCCCACCCACCGCCTGCTGGCCGATCTCCTGGGGGTCAACGTCAGCACGGTGACCCGGGCCTACCAGGAAGCGGCTCGCCGGCGCCTCGTGGACGGCGAGGTGGGGCGCGGGACCTACGTCCTCGGGGTCGCCTCGGAAGCGGCCCTCTTCGCTCTCCAGCACCGTCCCGAGGGCGGGGTCATCGACCTGTCCCTCAACATGCCGCCCGTGGCCACCCGGGATTCGGACCTCGCGGCCTTCACGGACCAGCTCGGTCCGGTGGAGGCGGCCCGCCTCCTGCACTATCCGACGCCGGGCGAGACCCTGGTCCACCGCCAGGCCGCCGCGGGCTGGCTGAAGCGGCGCGGTCTCGAGGCGGACCCGGACGGCCTCGTGGTCTGCGCCGGCGCCCAGCATGCCATGGACACCGCGATCAGCCTCTTCCCGGAATGGGACGAAGTCGCCTGCGAGGCGCTGGTCTATCCAGGACTGAAGGCCGCGGCCCGCCACTGGCAGCGGCGCCTGCACGCCATGGCCATGGATCGGGAAGGGCTCCGCACGGACGCCTTCGAGGCGGCCTGCCGCGGCGGCCTCAAGCTCGCAGTGGTCTCCCCGACCCTGCACAATCCCACCACGGCCACCATGGGGCTCGAGCGGAGGCGGCGGATCGTCGAGATCGCCCGGAAGCACGACGTGCTCCTGGTGGAGGAGGATGTCTACGGGCTGCTGCGGGAGGATGCGCCGCCCCCCCTGGCGACCCTCGCCCCGGAGCGGGTGGTCTACCTGACGGGCCTTTCCAAGACCGTGGCGCCGGGCCTGCGCATCGGCTACCTGCTCTTCCCACCCGGCCTGAGGGCACGCGTGCGCGACGCGGAACACCACACCACCTGGTACGTCTCGGCACTGACCATGGCCCTGGCGACACGCTGGCTCACGGACGGCACCGCCTGGCGGAGGCTCCAGCGCCAGCGGCGGGAGCTCGAAGTCCGGCACCGGCTCTGCGGGAAGCACCTCGAGGGCCTCGCCTGGCGCGGAGAGCCCCACTGCCCCCACGTCTGGCTCCCGGCCCCTCCCGGAGGCTCCCAGGACTTCGTCCGGCGGGCCCAGGCCGCGGGCGTCGTGGTGGTCCCCTCCAGCGTGCTCGCCGCGGGCAGGACGCCCTCCGAGGACGGCGTCCGCATCTCCATCGGCGCGCCCCCGAACCGGAACACCCTGTCCGAAGGACTGGCGCGGCTCGCGGCGCTGAGGACCTGAAGCAGGGAAACGTCCGCCGCCGGAAATGGAAATGGCGATGGGATCCCACCTTGAGGCCCCGGCGCTTCCTGCCTTGTCGCGGGTCCTGGATCATCGGAGACTGGACCTCATGAAGCACGAGGGCGTCCGGATCATCGCGGTCGAGCCCGGGAGCCTGGCGGAGGAAGCGGGCATCCGGCCTGGGGACTGGCTGCGGACGATCAACGGCGAGTCGGTGCTGGACCAGCTCAGCTACCAGTTCCTCGTCAGCCAGCGGGACGAGACCGACCTGGTGTTCGCCTCCCCCGACGGCACGGTGACCGCGGCCACCGTCGAGAACGGCGGAGACGGCATCGGCGTCGACCTCGCCCAGGACCGCCTCAAGACCTGCCGCCAGAACTGCGTCTTCTGCTTCGTGCGGCAGATGCCCAAGGGCTTCCGCCGGAGCCTCTACCTGAAGGACGAGGACATCCGCCTGTCGTTCCTCTACGGCCACTTCACGACCCTCTCCTCCAGCGACGGCGCGGAGCTGGACCGCGTCGTCCGCGAGCGGCTCTCGCCCATCCACGTCAGCGTCCACGCCACGGATCCCGACGTCCGCGCGAGGGTGGTCGGGAACAGGAAGGAAGGCCACATCCTGCGGAAGATCGACCCCTTGCTGGAAGGCGGCGTGGACATGCACACCCAGGTGGTGGTGGCCCCCGGTCTCAACGACGGCTGGGTGTGGGAGAAGACGCTCCGCGAGCTGTGGGAGCGGCGCGCCTTCCAGACAGCGGGCCCCTGGGCGGGTCGAGGCGGCGTGCTCAGCCTCTCCTGCGTCCCGGTCGGCCTCACGGCCCACCGGGAGGGGCTTCCCCGCGTCGACGAGGTCACGCCGGCCTTCGCGCGCGCCTGGGTGGCGCGCTGGGCCCCGGAGGCCCGGAGGCTCGCGCGCGAGAACGAAGGCGAGCCATGGCTCCTGCTCGCGGACGAGTGGTTCACCCGGGCGGGGCTGCCCGTGCCCGGACGCAGCTTCTACAGCCGGTCCTGGGCCCAGTCGGAGAACGGCGTGGGGCTGATCCGGCGGTTCCTGGAACACGGCCGGCGGTTCCTGGGCCGCCCCAGGGCCCAGGCGTTCAAGGACAGGAAGGCCCTGCTGCTGACCGGCGCCAGTTTCGCGCCCGCCCTCGAGGATCTCCTGGCCAGGCTCAACCGGGCGACGGGAAGCCACCTCCGGGCGGCGGTCGTCGACAATCTCTCCTTCGGCACGAGCGTCACCGTGGCCGGCCTGCTCTGCGGCAGGGACCTCCTGCGCGCGGCCGAGGCGGACCGCCTGGCCCACGGAGGCGACCCGCACTGGGTGGAGGCGGTGGTGGTCCCCAGCGCCGCCCTGCGCACCCGGACGGGGCCGACGGACCAGTACGCCGTGGCCGGGGGCGAGGAGGCCGATGCCGTCTTCCTGGACGACCTCGCGCTCGGGGAGCTGTCGCGGCAGCTGGGCGTCCCGGTCGTGCCCGGCGGCGAGAACCTCGCCCAGCTCCTGGACCATCTGGAGGGCTGCGGCCGGCAGTCCTGAAAAGCGGCCTACTTCCTGAGCGAGATGACCACCCGGGCGTCGCCGCCGTCCACGGAGATCCTCGCGAGGGAGTCCTTCCTGGCCTGGTCCGAGGCCAAGCGGATCTGATCCAGCACGTCCACGGCGGCCTGGTAGGGAACTTCCCCATCGACCTTGAGGAAGACCTTCCGCATGCCCGGGATCTGGCGCAGCAGCACCGGCGTCAGCCTGCCTGGGATCTCGGCCAGTTCGATGGGCGCACTCTGGAGCAGGTATCGGTACCCCCCTCCCGAAGGGAACACCGAGATCATCACCGGCGGGTTGGCGGGATCGCGCTCCGGCAGGTCGCGGACCACCGCCGCCTTCGGAACGGACACGGGCAGGACCTTGGTGAGGCTGGGCACCATCACGATGAAGACGATCAGGAGCACCAGCACGATGTCGATCAACGGGGTGACGTTGATCTCGGACTTCGCC